>Ga0214474_1000003_pt1 | contig 207901 bp, 211 predicted proteins | sample RVTome_2_FD_187335 | JGI IMG/M metagenome (GOLD analysis project Ga0214474, IMG submission 187335) | Soil microbial communities from uranium-contaminated site in the Upper Colorado River Basin, Wyoming, United States - RVT95D214 HiSeq ... | reverse complement strand
ATTAAACGTTGACCAACTTGTTAATACTCAGGTAAAGGGAGTTCTGTTTTATGAAATGTCCGGTTTGTGGGAAAAATGATTGGCGCACGGTAGTCAGAAAAGAAAATTCTGGTCCGGCACCACAAGCTATTGTGACGGCACTTTACCGTCTTTGTACTAAATGCAGGTATGAAGAAAAATTGTAAGCCATAATAGACTTCAGGTTTGTATCTTACCTATAAAACAACCCCTTAATACACCGTTCCTTTTATCAACCCGCTATGAAACTCATCAAAACAGAAGCTGAAGTGAGTAGTCATGATCATTAGGATGGAATATTAGTTGAAACAGGCACATGAGGAAATGCGGACGTTGAATTAAACAGCAGAGTCAGGGAAAGAGGTTTTCAACAGCGTCAATTCTCGATAACTTTTCTTCTGCCTTCAGTAATCAGGAGTCCATCTCCGCACCGCGGGCAACTTTGATAACGCGGTTGGAGTAAAGCCCAACCATAGTAGCGTTGATTACACTTGGGACATGTACCTTCAATCATGATTGTTGCACTCCAATTATGGGTCGGTTTATTGCACCCAATGCAAATCTTTACGTTATTATCCCTATACTTTAATTTTAACATCTATCTTGGCATAGTCTAGATTACTATAGTATTTTTTCACTAAAAACATATAACTTTTTATTTTAGTAGACTACTACTCCGCATTCATTGTCTTATCTACTGTGATGGGACAGTCTTGTTCCTAAAGCTAGTTATGTACAGTCTCTCAAATGTAGCCTCGCGGCAAGTTTTAAGATTAGTAGATTGGTTCCGTTTTCATGGATGACCATTGAACTTTTCCAATCAGTTGGGGTGTGAACTTCTGTACAACTTGTTTGACTACATTATAATACCATTCGGGGGCATATGGATGTACAACTATATCTCTAATAAACTTGTCAACATCCCATTCTAATGAGATACCCATTCCTCTTTTAGATTTGAGTTCGCGCCTTCGTTGCATCTCATCTTGGTGTTCTTTTCTCTCTTCTTCCGTCATTTTTTTAGAATCTTCCCCAGATTGCATCTGATCACTACACCATTTAATAATTCTTACTTCTTTCTCGTGAGCAAACGCTAGTCGTTTGTGAAAGAAAGGGTAAAGTAAATTGTCTTGGGGAAAAGAATGCTTTTGAAAATTTATATATTTGACGGGAGCCATGGTAACTTTGTGCATAGTGAAACAAGAATCCAATTCTTTATATATGGCTGTTATAGCAACTCCATATTTATCCCCACAGTAAAGCTTCCACATGGCTTCAGATTCTTCTAGTCCCATACACCAACAGCTTATAAAAACACTCTCTTTCATCTCTTTCTTCCTAAATTCCGACAAGTCTCGTATTATTTGGGGTCTATCGGCAAATTGCGATTGTAGTGCATTTTTCATCGGATTAGTGACAGAACCTTCATGCCTATCCTGAAAGGTATCAGCTCGAGCAAAATGTAGCTTTTTATCACTTAACATCGAGATCAACCTCGCTAGTTCTATATACCTCCAGAGAAGTACTGTATTGTCCATTGGAGGAGGTATGATTGTACTAAATTTAGAAAATTTAGAAAATTGATCTGCTTGTGGCAAACCTTCGCTTTCTGGTACAAAGAGGGATTTGTCTACATATTCGCTCAATATAGTAAGCTCCTGTTGAAACCAGCGTGAATATCTTGGTATTGCCAGTTTAGTTATTTTAGCCTTGAATGTCAAAGTATTAATTTATTAGTAAATTGTTAGAAGTACGGTGGTAGGTTTTGTAAAAAGGCACTGCATTCTTTGTCCAGAACTATGAAATGTACAGCAATATTAAATACAAAGTGAAACAAACTAACGTAGGATGCCGGGCACGAATAAGTCTATACTCTATATGCTATAATGACTCTAAAACAAATGAAGGTAATCTTCTGTGGCTAAAAAATCAGAATGCAATCTGCCATACCGTCGTATCGTTGCCAAGTTCGGGACCAGCCTCCTGACTGCGGGTTCCAACAAACTCAACCAGGACAAGATGTCAGACCTGGTCAACCAGCTTGCGAAACTGCACAGACAGGGAGTGGAGGTGGTGGTGGTCACTTCCGGAGCAATTGCCGCCGGCAGAGAGAGGCTGGGACTGACCAAAAGAATCAAGGGCATTCCGTACAAACAGGTGCTGGCTTCGGTGGGGCAGGGGCGTTTGATGAACCTCTATGAACGGCTCTTCGACCAGCACGGCATCACGGTAGCACAGGCGCTTCTGACCAAAGCCGATTTGCTCGACCGTCATGGCTATCTGAATACCCGCAATACTTTGCTCGCCTTGCTGGAGATGGGCGTCATCTGCATTGTCAATGAGAACGACGTGGTCGCGGTCGACGAAATCGAGGAAGCCGTGTTTGGCGATAACGATAACCTTTCCGCAATGGTGGCGAATCTGATTGATGCCGACCTCCTGTTGATTATGACTGACATTGATGGACTTTATACCGCCGACCCTAATAAAAACTCCGATGCCAAACTCATTCCGCTGGTGAAAAAGATTGATGCACGGATTGAGAAACTGGTTTCCGGCGCGACGAGTGGCTTGGGTACGGGCGGTATGGTCACCAAGATTGAAGCGGCAAAGATGGCAACCGCCTGCGGGGTTACGGTCGCCATTGCCAATGGGCGCAAGCCCGATATTCTTACGAAACTGGTGGCTGGCGAGTCGATTGGCACTCGTTTTCTCCCTGTAACCACACAGTTAGATAGCCGGGAGCGGTGGATGCTGAGCGGCTTGCGCACCCGCGGCGTGGTGGTGGTGGATGCTGGCGCGGCACTGGCGCTACGGCGATATAAGCGCAGTCTGCTGGCGGCGGGTATTCGGCAGGTCGAGGGCAACTTCCATCGTGGCGATATTGTGGATATTCACGACCCTCAGGGGGTGAGGCTGGGGTGTGGCATTACGAACTATGACGCTGAAGAGCTTCTGATAATCAAGGGCATCCACTCGGATGAGATTGCCTCACGTCTCGGTCATGACTACGGCAGTGAGGTAGTGCACCGGAACAATCTGGTGGTGCTGTAGAAAGCCTGCCATTAACACTACCTCCGATTTTCCGCGTGACTAAAATTAAAAAAGCTCTATCAGTCTAAAGTTGAGTGCAATAAGCGCAAAAATCGACACTGCCAATAAGATAACGGAAGTTACAGCCACGGTAACTTTATAGCTTCGTGATTTGCTCAACCCACGAAGAATGAGCTCCATATTGAGTGTGTACAACCTTCCCAAAACTGCCTTTACTGGATTCGAGGTTGCCCATCTAGCCTTCAGAGGAATCACCAATATAATAATTATCACAAGATATCCCAAGAGGATAGTGAAGCCGATACCAACATAGAGAGCCAGTGAAACTTCGACGGCTAACCAAACCACCGAAAAGATAGTACGCCACAACATTTAGGTTACCTGCATTGAAACCTCGCTCATCCCTACCTGCAGAATTAACCGAAGGCGAAGTCTATAACTGACCGCCGACGACAATCACCGCCCTCAAAAACAGAGCGCCTGCCAGGACGCAACTCGAAGATGACAGAATTGCCGTCAGCACCCCTTTTCTCTCCAGTTCTTTTCCCGGACTGAGCACATCAAAAGACAAGGGGATTATCGATGCTAAAAGGACCACGCCGACCCAGAATGGAACTGCCAGTGTACCGAAAGCAAGTTCGTTCAGAGCTTCACGCGCTCCGGCAAGCGGTGACACGCCGAGCCAGGTAACAAGACCGATGAGCACAATTAATTCCAACATGATGACAATGGCTTCAGCCTCCCACAGCCGCCCGATGGTGCGCATCGGGATGAGCCATTCGGTAGACCCGGTAAGCTGTCTGATAGGGACTTTGTATTCAGCCCGGTGCGTGACAGTCAACTGCGCTACTACAAGCACATACGTTACCAGGATAGCGATTCCTGTCGACACTGCCGAGGCGACAAAGAGTGGCGGCAGAAGAACTGAGCTCGCCCAGAGGGCACGGTTGCTGGTGGCTAACAACACGCCCGTATATGTTAGCAGCAGGACGGAAAGCGCCAGCTCAAGCCATCCCAGTCCAACGCTAATTCCCTGCATTAAACGCGTTGTGGATTCGCTGGGGTGAGCTTCTGTCCAGTAAAGGATACTCATGGTGATGGCAATCATAACCCATGCGAGTAAAATCCAGGTGCCCATTGACATTGCCGAAAAGACATCGAATTGAGTCAGTAGATGCCAGAATCGGGTGGGATTACCCAGGTCGATAATGAGCAGGAAAACGCCTGCCAGTGCCGGAAAAACTCCCATCTGAGTTGCCAGGCGCGATAGTCCGCGGTTATTAGCGCCGGCAAAACGCTCTACGAGGAAAGCCGCAAAGTAACTGCCTCCCGCCATCCCTGCCAACCACAAATACACGTAGATTGGTGCGCTCCACGCCATTTTATCGCCCTCCTGTTCCTGAATTCACTTCGTGGTTCTGGTTATTTCTCCTTCGGAAAAGCAGCCAGAAAGGAAGTATGGCAATCACCCCAGCCGCAACCACGCCGCTTAACCACTGAGTGCCCACAAGTGTAGTAGCGACCTTTGGTTCTTCCGGCAGACCGAACACGGCCGGGCTATCCGTCAGAACATACAGGGTATGAAGTCCGCCTAATTCCTTTTCACCGTATACCTGAGCGCTCCTGTAGCCATAGTTCATTACCAGGGTCTGCACTCTCTGCTGAGCGGTGTTCAGCAGGTCGTCGCGCTCTCCGAACTGGATGGCGTTCGGGGGGCAGGTTTTAACGCAAGCCGGTTGCTGTCCATTCGTAATACGGTCAATGCAGAAGGTGCATTTCCGGGCTGTTCCGGAGACTTCATCCTTATGAGGTACCTGAAAAGGGCAAGCTTGAACACAATACCCACAACCGACACACCAGTCTTGGTCAATATACACAACTTCACCACGGTGAGAAATAGCTCCTGTCGGGCACACTTGTTCACAACCGGCATCCGTGCAGTGCATACAGGTATGGGCACGGAATAACCATTCGTTCGGGCGTTCTCTAAACTCCACTTTTATCCACGTACTGGCGGTGAGTTGTGGTGGGTTTTCGTAAGTCCCACTTTGTTCCGTTGGCATCGCTTCCAGGTTGTTCCACTGTTTGCACGCCACCTGGCAAGCCCGACAAGCGATACATTTTGAGACATCAATCAATCTCGCCTTTGGCATAGACGTCCTCCAATTGGTTCAATTCAGGCTTTCTTTATATTGACTAGAAAAGCCTTGTATTCAGGTATGGTGGTATTAGCGTCACCGATATAAGAAGTCAGGAGATTGGCACTATCACCGGTAGACAGCCCTGCATATCCCCAGTGCCAGGGAAGCCCGACATGATGTACAACCTGCCCGTTGACCCGCAACGGCACCAGGCGGCTCGTGACTATGGCGGTGCCCTTAACAAATCCTCGCGCTGATTCAACTACCACGGTATCACCATTCATGATGCCCTTCTCATTAGCCAGTTCCTCCCCTATTTCCACAAACATCCCGGGCATCAATTCTACCAGCCACGGCAGGTTCCGAGTCATGGCACCACCCTGCCAGTGCTCGCTGACACGATAGGTGGTACCGATATAAGGATACTTATCGGGTGTGCCTTGCTCCTGCGGTCGCCATATCTTCACCACCGGATTCAAATCGGTTTTCGAAAACGCATTCTTTACAGGGGTTTCCCAGGGCTCATAATGCTCCGGGAAGGGTCCATCAGCCATCCCCATGCCAAAGAGTCTGCCAACACCTTCCGGTAACATTATGAATGGGTAGAGGTCCGGTCCTCTGGTTCCAAAGCCGTCAATAACATCGCCAATCCATTTCTTATTAGCTGCATCCCATTTCACTACAGGACGCTTGGGGTCAAAGGGATTGCCATTGCTGTCTACCGATGCCCGATTGTAAATAATACGTCGGTTCACCGGCCAGCACCATGCCCAGTTGGAGTATAGCCCGATGGTAGAATTATCTTTCGGGTCACGGCGCGCCATCATATTACCGGATTCGGTATAGCTACCCGAAAATAACCAGTTGCCACAGGACGTATCGCCATTATTCTTAAGTGTCAAGAAATTAGCCATCAGTTTGCCGGTAGTTAGGTCGTATCCGTTTATTTCCTTGGCTATCTTATTTGGGTCGGGGTGCTCACCGTAGTCCCAGGTAAGCCTGGTGATAGCATCGGCATTTGGACCACCCGTTGCGTAGAGCGCTCTCAGTTTATCCATGAGATGGACCGCTATCCACAGGTCATCCTCAGCTTCTCCCGGTGGTTCAATAGCCTTGTACCGCCATTGAGCCCAGCGTCCACTATTGGTGACACTCCCCTCCTTCTCGTACGAGGCACAAGCTGGCAGCAAAAAAACCTCGGTCCCAATCGCTTTGGGGTCCACACCAGGTCTCTTCCAGAAAGCGGCCGTCTCCGTTTCCCAGAGGTCGACAGCTACCAGCCAATCAAGCTTCTCCAGAGCTTCTCGCTCAGCGTTTGAGTTAGGGCCACTTACCGCCGGGTTCTGCCCCCAGGCGAGTAAGCCCTTGATTGTCCCCTTATCTATAGCTTCAAATAGAGCAATAAACGAGTAGTTGCCTCCTGCCTGAATCTTAGGCAGATATTGATAGCCAAACTCGTTATCATTGTTGGCAGCATCACCATACCAGGCTTTCAGCATACTCACCATATATTTCGGTTGGTGTTGCTTCCAGTTACCACTCCGGGGGTCATTTGATTTCGGGGTGATTGCTTCCAGATATTTAGCGAGAGTGGGTTGTGCGGTATTCTGAACCGGCAGATATCCAGGTATGTACTGGAAGAGCAATGCATGGTCGGTAGCACCCTGCACATTGGACTCGCCGCGTAGGGCATTGATGCCACCGCCAGCGATGCCGACGTTAGCCAGGAGGAGTTGAATGACGGAATAAGCTCGGACATTCTGACTGCCCACAGTGTGCTGGGTAGTACCCATGGCATACATAATCGTGCCAGCTCTATCTGCCTTACCTGTGGAAGCAAAGGTCTGGTACACCTTTAGTAGCCTCTCTTTGGATGTACCAGCTACCCTGGAAACGATATCCATATCGTAACGGGAGTAATGCTTTTTCAAAAGTTGAAAGACGCAGTTGGGGTCAGCGAAAGTCTTATCCTGTTTCGGAATGCCTTTATCATCCAGCTGGTATTGCCATGAAGACTTATCCTTGTAGCTCCTGGCGGCGGCATCATAACCGTTAAATATGCCATCGCTGAAACTATAGTTGGCGTTGATAAGCCAGCCGGCATTGGTATATTCCCGCAGGTATTCCACGTTATAGCTCTGGGGGGTTTTCTCAATGTCTTCGATAATGTACTTTATCATCCCACCTAGGAAGGCGATGTCTGTGCCCGACCTGATGGGCGCGTAGATATTAGCCTTAGCCGAGGTGCGGGTGAAGCGTGGGTCAACATGAATAAGTACGGCACCCTTCTCCATAGCCTCGGTGACCCAGTGAAAGGAGATGGGGTGGTTCTCAGCCGCGTTCGAACCCATAATCAGGATAACATCGGCATTGCCAATGTCCGTCCAGTGGTTGGTCATTGCTCCGCGACCGAAACTCTCCGCCAGACCGGCGACAGTAGCAGAATGTCATATCCGGGCTTGCGTCTCCGTATACACCAATCCGAGGGCACGATTCATTTTGGAGATGAGGTAGCATTCCTCATTGTCGTGAGCAGAACCACCGATTTGGGCAATGGCTTCAGTGCGGTTTACTAGGACGCCAGCTTTATCCTTCTCAATCCAGTTCTCGTCCCTGGTCTTTTTGATTCTCTCGGCGATCTCATCCAGTGCCCAGTCCCATGGCTTTTCTTCCCAGGTAGTGCTATTGGGGGCACGATAGAGCACATTGGTCACACGGCGTGGATTAAGTTTACCGTTAACCATTCTTATTTGATAGAGGGATTGCGCTTTTGTGCAAAGAGCACCCCGGTTGATAGGGTGGTCAGGATTCCCTTCAATACTGATAAGATTACTACCTTCAGCGGCTACCAATATGCCGCAACCACCAGCACAATAAGCACAAATGGATACCGTCTCCCCGATTTTCTTTGTAAGAGGAATTTGAGGAACCGGCCGAATGGCCTTTCCCATTTGAAAAGGATTCAGTAGTATAGCTCCCGCCGTTGCCGCCCCGCCCAATTTCAAGAACTCTCTCCGGTTAAGTGACTGCATGCACTACCTCCTGGACAGAATTTTCCCGGGAATGGTAAAAATTCCTATCAGATAAGAGTGGTTCCTGTCCCTCTGTGTTTGAGGCCCTCCTTAAGGACCTCGGCGCAGAGGCGGGTCAACTGAGTGTGGCTATCACGCAGTCGGGAACTTATGACGCTTGCCAGGTTCCGCATTACTGTAGCCTCCAAAGTTGGTTTCGTAGTCAAAATACGCTGGAGGTCGTTATCCCGAATGGCAATCAGGGAAGTGTTCTCCACGCATTTCGCTGAAGCAGTAAGGACGTGAGGAGGCACCAATGCCGACCAGGCGCACACTCGGCCTTTTTCCAGGGTAGCAATGGTCATCGTATAGCTATGGCGTGGCACCTCAATCCACATCTCGATTGCCACCTTACCCCCGTTCACAATCAGGAGCTGGTCTGTGGTCTTTCCCTGCACGGCGGGGTATTCACCGGCACGGTACGTACGTTGGGTGCAGTATTTGGCGATATCTTCGAGGTTCTCATCGGAAAGCCCGGCAAAGATATCAACCCCCTTCAGGTCAGCGATTGAAATACGCTGTGCGGTCTCCATAACCTTCCTCCTTTCACTGTTTCTAAGTCATCTGCACTGGTGTGTTGGAACCTAGTCAAAGACAGTCTTTACCTGAATAGAAGAAGCTGTTTCCTGGTAGACCGGTTATATACCAGCCCGGGCGAACATAACATGTATCTCAGATAGTGGACGCGGTGTGAAGATAACATCTGCTGGTGATTCTTCGGTGATATGTGCACCCTGAATAGCAAGTCCCGCCGCCTCCATAATCTCGGCGATTGTCCGGGCGGGTGACTGTTTGAGTTCCCACTCCTGGAATCTCTCCTTGAGGGCGATGAAGAGACCTACCCAGATGAGAACAGGCGCAAAGACACCGGCAAGAAATACTAGGGCGAGACTGCTAACACGTCTCGCGACGCGGGCTAGACGTGGGCGGATGGCGACGAAGAGCCCAACCCAGATAAGCAGGGGGAATAGGACGGCGGCGAGTAATGCCAGAAGATTTGCACCTATGCGTTTCATGACCTTGCCTCCTTTTTTAACTCATAGTAAACGAGTAACAATACCCTACACGGTAATACGGGCGTGCGAAATAGATAATCCCGTATTACGTCTTGGCAAAACACCCCATATAAGGTGCAAAATAGTACCATTTTGCCTGAAAAATACTATGTATGTCCCTTTACTCTATCTATAGGTGGTGCTACAATGAACACATTAAAAAGTCAATATTCGTATACGACTATTGTAGCGATGGCAGTAATGAATGGTTTTTCTAACCGAATACGGTTACTGACGAATCTGGGAATCCTGGTCTGGGTCAGTATTGTCAAAAACGTCAGTGGGGGTGTCCGTACCGAATTGGGGCGACTACTACTGCGCGTAACGCCTGATGTGCATACTGCTGATGGTTTACTGGTCAGCACCTATGAAAACATGCGGAGGCGGTTGCGTGACTCACTGAGAGAAATAGAGGAGAAAACTCAGCAACTTGAGGAGTCATGGGAAGAGCTAAAACAGTCGCGGGACCTTCTGCAGACAATCATTGATAGTATTAGCGCCGACCTGATAGTGATTGACCGTGATTTACGTATTACCCAGGTAAACCGGAGTATGCGGGAAAAATACAGTGGTGATGAGGTGGTCGGTCGCTATTGCTATGAGGTTACCCACGGACAAAAATACCCGTGTCAGTCCCCCGATTGCGTCTGTCCAGCAAAGATGGTGTGGCAGACTTGTGAGCCTACACGCGTAGTGCATGTTCACAGAATGGAGCAGAATGGCAATTCCAGGCTGCAATACCTTGAGATATTTGCTACCCCACTGTATGACCGCAATAAAAAGATTGTGCAAATTGTAGAGTTGGTGCAGGATGTCACCAAAGATAAGGAACAGGAGCAACGCATACTGGAGACAAACCAGGCTCTCCGTGCCCTGAACACCGTGGCAATCATGGTTAGCGAGTCCTTAAGTCTGGAATATGTACTGAACACCGCACTGGACAGGATAATAGAGTTGACCCGGGCAGAAATCGGCGGGATACTGCTTCTCGATGAGAAAACGCAGACGCTTTCTTATAAGGCTTCACGCGGGCTTACACCGCAGTTTGTGAAGGGGACGGCAGGTATGGCCATCGGCGAGGGGGTTGCGGGTCTGGTAGCGCAGGAAGGAACAACCATACTGGTAGATGACGCTCAAAAAGACCCACGCATATCCCGCCGTCCCATCGTTGTTCAGGAAGGGTTGCGGGGATTCTTGGGCGTGCCTTTAAAATCGAAGGAGCGAATGGTTGGCGTGCTGACAATTGGTAGCAGGATACCCCGCTTGTTCACACAGCAAGAGGTTCAGTTCCTGACTGCTCTCGGGCACCAACTCGGGCTTGCTATTGAGAATGCCCAGCTATATCAGGAATTGCAGTTCAGGGAACAGGCACGCGCTGATTTACTACGGCAGGTTATCAGGGTACAGGAAGACGAACGGCGGCGGGTAGCGCGTGAGCTTCATGACGTCACCAGTCAGGCGCTGGCAACTTTAGCGGTACGTGTGGAAACAATTGGCTCCATTGCCAGGTTAGACCCTAAGGAAGCAGACACTCTATTGGAAGAAATAAGACGTCTCCTTATGCTTACTTCTAAGGAAGTCCACAGCCTTATCTATGAGCTACGCCCCAGTCTCCTCGACGATCTGGGATTGCCAGCCGCCGTCCGGTCATGCGCTCACAATGTTCTCGAGGCAGCCAGAATAGAGGTACATCTGGAAGTCGTCGGTCGGGAAGACCGGTTGCCGCCAGAGGTAGAGATTGCCGCCTTCCGTATTACTCAGGAGGCGATTACTAATATTGCCTCTCATTCCAAGGCAGAAAGTACCTATATTAGCCTGGAATTCAAAGACAGGGGCATTTCCGTGCAGGTGGAGGATGATGGCATCGGTTTCAACCTCTTGGAGGTGCTTAGTTCAGCACATGCTAAAGAGAGCATGGGTTTATTGGGTATGAAAGAGCGTGCTGAGCTACTGGGGGGAACATTGAACATTGACACCGAACCTGGCAAGGGAACACGTATCACTGTTGAAATACCGCTCAGTTTGGAGAAAGGCGATGTCCAAGATAAGCGTATTGTTGGTGGATGACCACGCACTTTTCAGACAGGGTATGCGCGCTCTGCTTGAGAGTTCATCCCATGTGGAAATTGTTGGTGAAGCGACGGATGGTAGAGAAGCCATTGAGAAAGTGCGTCAACTTACTCCTCAGGTAGTGCTTATGGATATTGGTATGCCGGGAATGGGTGGGCTGGAGGCGACACGACGCATTCTCAAGGAGAATCCGGGCGTCAGGACACTGGTCCTAACGCAGTATGAAGATGCTGAATATATCCTTTCAATGTTGCGGGCAGGAGCGAAAGGTTATATCGCCAAAACAGCTACCGCCGCAGAACTGGATAATGCAATTCAAACTGTATCGCGGGGAGAATCTTACCTCTATCCTTCAGCGGCAACCGCACTGGTGGAGGAATACCTTTTACGGGTCGGTGGGGAAAAGGATGAATACGAACGGCTTACAGACCGGGAGAAGGAAGTGCTTCAGCTTGTCGCCGAAGGACATCCCAACCGTGAGATTGCTGATAAGCTTTTCATCAGTGTTAAAACCGTTTTAAGGCACCGGACGAATATCATGGAGAAACTGGGCTTTCATAACCGCACCGAACTCATAAAATACGCTATCAGCAAAGGTTTAATAGAAATACCACGCAAGATTGAAAACCAGTAATCGTTCCGAAAATATTTGATCCGGTCTCATATATTTGCTGACTTAGTCAACATATCATTGCTTGCCCCGTTTGTTTTATTATTTCTTATTTACTTATCTGCAACTTTCTTACCCAGAGCTAATCGTAACTTACTGCTGACCATTAATTTTTTACACAGATTTTACAAAGCGAAAAAACTGCGATTACACTGCCTGTTTATATTGGAAGAAGAATGAGCAGATGAAACGGACCAAGGGCTCGGTTAAAATAACCTGCCCGTTCTGAAAAAATATAAGGAGATACAAAATGAAAAAGAAACTTGCACTAATCGCAGTGACTACAGCCCTTCTTGCTTTAGTCATAGCCCCAACATTTGCTTTCGCGCAGGACACAGAAACAACATCTGTGCGACCGATTAAAGATGGACTTGCCATCGTCGCCCCGCGTGCGGCGGCAGTCGGTCAGAAAATTTCCATAACGGTCTTCCAGTGTTCGGACCAAACCCCGGTTTCCGGTGCTGGCGTCTGGGCACTAACACCTGAGAAACTCGAGCCAATCAAGGGACAACTCCCCAAAAACAAGGGGAATGATGATTCCGGCAACCAGGATAAACAATATGAAGAGTTGCTCGGGGTCCATGGCACTTTCCTAGGGCGGACCGACGCATTAGGTAAATTATGGTATACCTTCAACGATGCTGGTCGCTACACGCTGGTTACCTTTAAAGCAGGGTATTGGCCCGATATGCGCGTGATTGTCATTGGCAATCCTTCGGGGACTGTACCGCGTCTGGTCATTGACGCTCCCAATAGAGCCGAAGTCGGTGAAAAAATCACCATTACTGTGACCCAGAAAGACACTCAGGAGCCGGTAAAGGATGCCGGTGTCTGGGCATTGAGTCGTGACAAAGCTGAATCCCTGAAAGCCGCGATAAGCAGTCAAAAAGCGGGTGACCAGGATGCACTGGCAACACAAATCGAAAGTGCTCTTAACGTCAGTGGTATCTTTCTGGGGACGACCAATGGCGCAGGTAAACTAGGATATGCCTTCGAGAATGCTGGTGGCTATCTACTCGTGACCTTCAAACGGGGCTGTCTGCCAGGCTTCAAACCGATTCTGATTGGTTCCACACCTAAAGTGCTATCCATCGATGCTCCCAATAAAGCTAAAGTGGATGAGAAAATCACCATCACTGTAACGGAGAGAGGCACACAGGAGCCGGTGAAAGATGCCGGAGTCTGGGCGCTAACCAGAGAAAACGCCGCGTCAATAAAAGCCGCGGTAGCTAGCGTAAAGACAGCTGGCGCCGATGCCGCAGCAATTCAGGCGCAGATTGAGAGCCTCTTGAATACAAATGGCATCTTCCTTGGAACGACCAATGGTACTGGCAAAGTACAGTATGCCTTTGAGAAGGCTGGCGGTTACCTGCTGGTAACATTCAAACCGGGTTATTGGCCTGGACTGAAACCGATTCTCATAATTGGGAATACTCCTCAACCTAGCACAAGCAATAGAAGTATCAGTGTTCAGTAAATTCGAGACTGTTCTGGAGGCGGGTGCTCCCCGCCTCCAGAATTTTTTATAGGTACCAGTACTTTTTCCCGTAATGACAATCGAACTACATTGAAGTATAATTTTGTTCAATCAAGGAAGTTCGGAAAGTATTATGCCGCATATTCTCATTGTAGATGACGAACCGAATATCATTGAATTAGCAACGCTCTATCTGGAGCGTGATGGTTTCAAAGTGGAGGGTGTCGGCACCGGCAAAGATGCTTTAACCAGATGGGAATCAGGTAATCCCGACCTCATCATCCTTGACTTGATGTTGCCGGACATAGATGGATTTGACGTTTGCCGACAGATACGTGCCAAGAGCAATGTGCCCATTCTGATGCTCACGGCGCGTAAAGAAGATGTTGATAAGATTGTCGGACTCGAGCTGGGTGCCGATGATTATCTGACCAAACCCTTCAATCCCAGGGAGCTCGTGGCTAGAGTCAAAGCAGTTCTACGCCGCAATCAACCTGCCTACAAACCCAGTGTAACAATAACCATAGGTAACCTGACCATCGATATCGCACGTCACGAGGTGACGAATAATGGCAGGCAGGTAACCCTACGGACGAAAGAGTTCGCTCTGCTGGTGGCACTGGCGCAAAATCTGGGTATCGTTTTAAGTCGGGAGAAATTGCTTGAGATGGTATGGGGATATGATTACTACGGAGAGACCAGGACGGTGGACGTTCATATCAACCACCTGCGTGATAAAATAGACGGCTCCGGGGTTGATATTGAGACACTGCGCGGCACGGGATACAAAATGATAACGACAGAGGATAAAAAGTGACCCTTCGTGTACGGTTATTTGCTACCTATGTTCTTATTGTGGTGATTAGTCTTGCTGTTGTCGCCATAGCCACCACAGCTTTATTGCAGGGGTATCGGGACCGTCTGGCTATGGAAAAATTGGATAATATCGCCCGCCCGATATCCGTTCAAATACGTTCTCTAACCACTGTAACGAACAAAGCTGAAAATATCTGGTCCAGCCTGGAAGAGCAGGCAGAAAAAAATGACATATACATCCTGCTAATTGGCAACAGTGGGAAAATTATCAGACAGATAACCCCGACTGCTTCTGCAGAGCCAATAACAATATCAGACACCGAAATGCCCACAAAAATTTCGGAAGCAGTCCAGGGCAAGCTTACGGTTTCCGATGGCAGGATTTTTATTTACGCGGCTTATCCCCTAACAAGGCTGTCTGCCATTTCAGCAGTGTTACCAGATGCGATTGTTATAGCTACGCCAAGGACTGGTTCATTGGCAGTAATTGCCGGGCTTTTCATCCCGTTTACGATTGGTGGGATTATTGCGCTGATTACCTCGCTGGTGATAGCCATCATTTTTGCTCGCTCTATCTATAAACCTCTCAATAGCGTGAAGGACGCCGCTCATAAAATAGCTCAAGGTGATTATGAACAAAGGGTTCCGGAGGAGGGGCCTAGAGAAGTGCGAGAGTTAGCCGCCGGTTTCAACCATATGACGGAGCAAGTCAAACAGTCACAAATTCAGCTTCGTCACTTTGTGGCTGATGTTTCACATGAACTAAAGAGTCCGCTCACTGCCATACAGGGATTCTCTCAAGCTCTTGTCGATGGCACGGCTAATGATGAACAGACCCGAGCTAAGGCGGCGAGCATTATCAATTCCGAATCAAAACGGATGAAGCGACAGGTAGACGAACTTCTCGACCTCTCCCGGATGCAGTCAGGACAGTTCAAAATGACACGGGAGACAGTTAATATCAGCGAGCTTCTCAAGCATTGTCATGATATCTTCGATGTTCAGGCTAAAGAGAAGGATATTCAGTTGAGGATAGCGCTGGAAAATCCTCTTCTCGTATCTGGTGATAGTGACCGTCTGGAGCAACTCTTCTGCAACCTACTCGATAATGCTATCAAGAATACTCCAAACGGTGGCAAAGAACAAACGATTGCCCGCAAGACGACCGACGGATTTGTTGAGGTAAAAGTGATTGATGAAGGTCCGGGTATACATCCCGAGCACTTACCCTTTGTTTTCGAACGCTTTTATCAGGTTACCGGAGTCAGGACCGGGGTGGGTCTTGGTCTGGCGATTGCTAGAGAGATAGTACGTGCACATGGTGGTACTGTCGAAGCCAGGAGCGAGCCCGGGCAAGGCGCTGAGTTTATCGTCAGATTACCAGCAGTGAATCCGAGTTGAACAAGATTGGAAAAGCGTGCATCAGTTAATTGGATATTCTGCAATATTTGATAGGACTGTTTTATTGTCCTTCTACATATAGGTGAAATCACTGGAGGTGAAAGACAATGGAAACCAAAATTCTAAAGCACATAGTTCATTGTGTTATCGCTTTGTCTCTTTTAGTGCTTTCAGTCGTTGGATGCACCGGCACCGCAAATAAACCGGATACATCCAAGCCGCCTCAGATTCCTCCCGAATCCTCTTTTGTTATGGATTTCAGTGACTTTACGTCCTCGACTGGGGCATCACACAGTGGCGACACTGCGCAACTTGCCTCCTTTATTATCCCGGGTGCCATTCCCCGCTCTGATACTAATAATGCGCTTGGTGACCGCAGTAACTTCGGTTATGCGACTGTCAATGTGGGATTCTGGAATATTGTTGTTTTCGTGGGACTAGCGGTGCCAGTGGCGTCTTTCATTGAATCCTTTAACCACACCCCCGTTCAACAGGAAGATTCTTCCTGGGTCTGGACTTACGATGTTCCGGTCGCGGGAGATGTTTATACAGCCGAACTTCATGGAAAATATATTAAAAATGGGGTTCGATGGGAGATGTACATCTCCAAGCAGGGCGAATACTCTGATTTCCTCTGGTATTATGGGGAATCCGATTTGTCGGTAACCGAGGGTTATTGGATATTAAAGAACAATCCTTCAGACCCAACTGACTTGATTAGAATTGACTGGCATCGAAATCTGGTAAATAAAACAGGAGACATCAAGTACACCAATATCGTTCCCGGCGGTCCGGAAAATGGTGGCTTTATTTCTTATGAAACGACGGTGTCTAAGTCTTATGACTGCTCCTACGAGATATTTAACAAGGGGAAAAATGAGAAGACTTACATTGAATGGAATAGTTTGACCTTGGAAGGTCGTGTCAAGAATGCGCTTCACTTTGGTGATGATGACTGGCGTTGCTGGAACTCTCAGCTGGTGAATACTACATGCCCGTGAACTAAAAGAGTCTTCACAATGTAACACGTTACCCATTGATGTATTCTGTGAGCGTTGTTTATCGTGCTGGCAAACGATAGAGTTCTTAGTATGACTTCAGTGAAGTGTGGCATTATATGAATCCTGCACCAGCTTTGAAAGAGCAATTCGTGCGGTTGAGGTCAAATCTTTCTCTGTTGCTGAAGCCTTCGGTTATAGTTCTCTTAATAGCAAATCTTATGCCGCTGTATGGTGTTATTTTTCTCGATTGGGAAATTTCCCCCCTCCTGCTGTTGTTCTGGTTGGAGAACGTGGCGCTTGGGATTTATAACGTATTGAAGATGGTCATAGCCACACCGGACAACCGTGCCATCTGGTTCGCTAAAATTATTTTTATTCCCTTCTTTTGTTTTCATTATGGGATGTTTACCCTTGTACACGGCGTGTTTGTATTCGGTCTCTTCGGAGGTTATTTCACACAAAATGCTCCTTTCCCAGATTTGACAGCGTTAGTTCGGGCAGTCCGAGATTATCACCTGGAGTTACCCGTATTAGTCTTGATACTTAGTCATGGGATTTCGTTCGTGCTCAATTACCTCGGACGGTCTGAGTATCGTCAGGCTAGTCTAACAAATCTGATGCAGCAGCCTTATTCGCGCGTTGTGTTATTACATATAACAATCTTGGTCGGCGGCTTTCTGCTAATGTCGTTAGGCTCACCTGTCTTTGGACTATTGTTACTTGCAGTCTGTAAGACCGTGCTCGATGTCCGGGCACATATTAAAGAGCACTATCGTCCTGGTTTTACCCAGAAGAACGGGTTTAGCATTTAGTAAAAGCGAAGTTACGAGTTAACGGTTTGTTCTCAACTTTACGCTATTTGACTCATAACCACTGGTAATTGTCTTATGGTCACTTACAAAGTATAATTGTGGCATTTCAACGTATGTCCAGTAATACCATTTCTGTACCGAAGGAGGAAAACATGCAAATCGGTGGGATGCTAATTTTCTTGGGCATATGGCTATTTGTTCTGTGGCTGGGCTCCATTGCTCTGGAAGTCACTGGTTTGGAGCGGGCTAAGGCTCGTTTTCAAGCCTTGTCAGCTCTTAGTGGAACCGGTTTCACCACCCGGGAGGCTGAATCCATAGTCAACGATCCCAAACGGCGCATGATAATCTCCTGGTTAATTTTTTTGGGCAACATTGGGGTAGTCTCGTTCCTTATCGCAATAATACTATTTCTGAAAGCCGGGTTCAGAGCACCAACATTAGCTAGTATTGGCGTGCTACTTATCTCCATCAGTATTTTTGTACTTATCATCTGGTTGGGAGTCATAAGGAGAATCAGCAATGCGGTGGTCAATTTAATCCGTAAAAAACAAACGGGCACCGCTCTTGATTCCGGAGAGATTATTCATCAGGTCGGTGAATATGGAGTAGCCAGATTGTCCGTGAGCGAAAAATCCGGGGTGGATGGTTTTACGCTTGGTAATATTGACATAAAGGACCGTGATATGGCAGTTCTCGCGATTGAGAAAGCTGACAAATCATTACCTTTTCCCGGACCCGAAGTAAGTCTAGAATTGGGGGATTGCTTGTTATGTTATGGGAAATTAACAGATTTAATGAATTTGGAAATTTAGTTGAGTATTTGAGCGGATTGTATAATTTCGTTTGTCTTACTTAAAGTCCATATCGTATTCAAGATTTATGTGTTCTGTCTACTCTTCATCAATTGACTTGCCCTCCTGACTCAATTAATATTGGAGTTGTATTTCAGGCAGTTGATATTGCTTTATCCCGTAGCAACGGAGGGAGGTAATTGTCTTGACAATGATTAAACGATTGCCCGTTTATCCGCTGGGCACGAGGGTGAACCACGTGGGTCATCTAGTGATTGGCGGGTGTGATGCCACTGATCTCGCTGCCAGGTTCGGCACGCCGCTCTATCTCTATGATGAATTCACCCTCCGTTCCAGAATCAACGAATTCAAGCGAGAGTTCGGTAAGCGTTATCCCGACCTTCTCATTCTTTATGCGAGTAAGGCGTATATTAACGGGGCGATGGCGCTCATCATGAACGAGGAAGGTCTGGGTCTGGATGTCGTCTCCGAAGGTGAGCTAAGTATCGCTAAATCTGCGAAATTCCCTATGAAAAAGGTTTATTTCCACGGGAACAACAAGTCGCACCGGGAGCTGGAACTAGGGCTGAAGTGGAAAGTAGGCCGCATCGTTGTCGATAACTTCCATGAGCTTGAGATGCTGGGCAGGCTGGTCAAAGAGAAGGGAGTCACACAAGCCATTCTCCTGAGAATTACGCCGGGTATTGACCCGCATACTCACCAGTACACTTCCACCGGCACCATTGATAGTAAATTCGGGATTCCCCTGCCGCTGAAAGAGGAAGCCGTAAAGCGCGCGATGTCCATGCGCGGTTTGAATCTGGTCGGACTTCATTTCCACATCGGCTCGCTTATTCATGAAACGGAACCATATGTTGAGTCTGTCAAATTTGTTCTAAATTTTGCCGCCGATATGAAGAAGAGATATGGCTTTATCCTGAGAGAACTGGACACAGGCGGCGGCTTTGCTATTCAGTACACAGTGGATAAACCCGCGCTGCCCTTCGCCAACTTTGCAGAAGCACTCACCAATACAATCAAGACAGAATGCAAACGGCTCAAGCTGGATTTACCGCGATTCGTCATCGAACCGGGCAGGTCAATTGTCGCGCAATCGGGCGTGGCGCTTTATACGGTGGGTGTCGTTAAGGATATCCCCGGCATCAGGACTTATGTTTCGGTAGACGGCGGCATGGGCGATAATATCCGTCCGGCGCTCTATCAAGCCCGGCTTGAGGCGGTAGTCGCGAACCGAATGCGTGCGAAAACGGCGGGCAAAGTGACCGTCTCCGGGAAATTCTGCGAATCTGGGGATATCCTGATTCGTGACATCCCTATGCCGGCAATGAAGGCGGGCGATATCCTGGCGGTAGCAGGCTGCGGTGCCTACAGTATACCGGAATCAATGAACTACAATGCATTCTGTAGACCGCCGGTGATTCTGGTGAAAGACGGCAAAGCGCGACTCATCCGCCGCCGGGAAACACTGGAAGATATAACCAGGTGTGATGTTATCTAAAACAGAGTAACTGTGGAGGATGTGATGTGGGTGTCAACTGGATAGACACAACCCGACTCTCTTTCCGAAGCTTGTTATTGTTGGAGAGTGTTCAGATAAGCTGGCTCAGTCAGTATGTTCGGATAGGAAATGATCTAGCTATAGCTTTGAAGGCTAATCCCGAAGTGGACTGGTTTTTACGACATAAATGCCCTGAAATATCAACTTATCTAGATAGTATAGTGCAATTAGCGCCTACGAACTCAACTGCAAATGAAGTCCACGAAGCAGAGCAAAAAGTACTTGTTAAACTCAATGATTGGCTTACCTACGTTATTGACCCATCGATTTATGACAGACAACCTTTTTTAGGATGGGACTCAAATGAGCTATTGTCTATTGTAGATTTTACTGGAAAGGTAGTAATTGACGTTGGTGCGGGCACAGGTAGGCTCTCATTTGTTGCTGCACCTGTAGCTAAAGTGGTCTGTGCGGTTGAGCCGGTTGGGAATTTACGCTCTTATATGAGTTTGAAAGCGCAGGAAAAAGGCATCAAGAATTTCTATGCCGTTGATGGTCTCATTTCCAGGATACCTTTCCCAGATGGGTTTGCCGATGTTACTATGGGAGGGCACGTTCTTGAAGAAAAGCTCGAGTGGGCGATCCGGGATAATGCAGAGATGGAGCGGGTTACAAAAAAAGGCGGAATGGTAATTTACTGTCCCGGATGTTTAGATGTTGATAGTGAAGTGCATCATTTTCTTATGGCAGACGGTTACAACTGGTCAAGGTTCGAAGAACCAGTTGATGGTTGGCGGAGAAAGTACTGGAAAAAATTATGAATTGTACATCATTCCGTAAAATGTTTGTTGGTATTTAGATATTAGGATTTATTTCTGTGTGGAATGTTATCGGGCATGAACTGGCGATCTCTCTTCTCCAGCGCGGTCTGGAGAAGGGGACAACGGCACATGCCTATCTATTTGTCGGTCCCGCTCACATCGGAAAAATGACGCTGGCAATCAACCTGGCGCAAGCAATGAATTGCGGTTCATCGGACCGCCCCTGCGGTGTTTGTGATTCCTGTCGGAGAATCGCCGAAGGTAAGCACGCCGATGTCCAGACTATTAAATTAGAGCAGGGAAGTGAGACGGGCGAAAGCGCCAGGACACGGATTAGTGTTGAACAAATCGACCAGATTTTACACTCGGTGAACCTACCGCCGTTCGAAGGCAAATATAAGGTCTTCATCATCGATGGTCTTGAGTTCCTATCCGTCGCCGCCGCCAACCGTATGTTGAAAACGCTGGAAGAGCCGGTGGGTAATGTAGTCTTCATTCTTCTTACTGCGAATGAATCTATGGTGCCGGCGACTGTCATCTCGCGCTGTCAGCGGATTGAGCTTTTTCCGCTTGCCCTCCCCCTGATTGAAAAAGCGCTCATTACCCGCTGGGGTGTTGAGCCAGAGAAGGCGAGACTGCTTTCACGACTTTCGGCGGGGTGTCCAGGCTGGGCGGTGACAATGGCGAAGGATAGCGTTTTGCTACAGCAAAGAAACGACTGGCTGGATGAGTGGTTGGAGGTAATCGGGGCTGATTTCGACCGTCGCTTTACCTTTGTGGCGAAAATGACGGAGCGGTACGCACAGAACCGCGAGATAGTCCAGCAAAAATTGGCTCTGCTTCTGAATTGGTGGCGTGATGTGCTCCTTATTAAAGTGGGTAATGGCGAAGCGATTACGAACATTGACCGTGAAGATACGCTCAAGGAAATGGCGGCTGACTGCAATCTGACTCAAATCCGCCAATTCATCGGCAGTGTGGAATCAGCGATGTCTCAACTCCGACAGAATGTGAATCCGCAACTGGCGCTGGAAGTTTTGATGCTTAATGTCCCGGAACGTGGTAAAGTAAAGAGGGCGACCCTTTAGTTAATTTTTTATGGACGAAACAACTAACAATAATCAGAATACCGTAGATAATCAACTTGCTCCCACTCCAGCCGTACCAACTCCGGTTCCAGGTCAGGTGAAAATTGTCGGGGTGCGGTTCAAGAGAGCAGGGCGTATCTACTATTTCGACCCGAAAGATTTTGAACTGAACCTGAACGATTATGTCGTTGTGGAAACTGCCCGCGGTCTGGAAATCGGGCGGGTAGTGCTGGCATCAAAGCAGGTGCTGATAAGCGAAATCGAGATGCCGTTGAAAGCGGTCATCCGCAAGGCCGAGCCAGCGGAAGCGGTACGTTCTGAAGAGACAGAAAAAAAAGAGCGGGAAGCGCTGGTTGAGTGCGGAAAGATGGTTACCCGTCTCGGTCTGCCGATGAAACTGCTCTCTGCAGAGTATAGTCTGGATGGAAATCACATCACCTTCTTTTTTAGTGCCGCCGAGCGGGTCGACTTCCGTGAGCTGGTGCGTGAGCTTGCCGGTCGATTTCGAGTGAGAGTAGAGCTGCGGCAGGTCGGCGCCCGTGATGAAACCAAGATTATGGGCGGGTATGGTCGCTGTGGCAGACCGCTTTGTTGTGTTACCTGGCTAAGTGAATTCCAGCCGATTTCTATCAAGATGGCAAAAGAACAGGGCTTGCCGTTGAACCCAATGAAAATCTCAGGGGTCTGCGGTCGTCTATTGTGTTGTCTCTCCTATGAACACCTGCTTTATCGAGATATGCGTGGTAAGATGCCTCGAGAAGGTCAGCCGGTGACTACTCCAATGGGTCCCGCGCGTGTGGTGGGAAACAATCCTTTGAAGGAAACGGTAGTAGTGGAACTGGAAACTCAGGTTACATTGGAAATGCCTCTGGAAGATATTACAGTCGTTGGTCCGCTCGTACCTGAGAAGACGATGAACAATGATAGAAAAGAGGCAAACGACCTGGAAAATCAAGAGAACTCACAATAATAATTCCTAGAGGAATTCCGTAAGTATATTTGTACAGTTGTAGCTCAGTAACACTGGGAAAATAACGGGGAGTAAAAAATGCTCCCCGTTTTATTTGTCCGTCTTACGACTTTACCCCCTCTTCTTTTCATGTGGTATGGGTAAATTATTGGTATGTTATAATGTGGCTACTTTTACAGGGCTTATTTATGAACTGGTTTGAACGCCATTTAAACTGGACGGCAATAATCATAACCTTTGGTGGTTGTTTGTTTACTTGTGTAGTGGCGCTACTTACACTTGGTTTTAATTTGTTCATCCCACCATGGCAGCTAGTACAAGAGTTTAACGCCTATTTATTTTTATTAATTGATATTTTTACCTGCACAGCAATCTCTGTAATTGGTATGACATGGGTAGTTAGAAAGAAAAAGCGGCATCCTTTGCTTACGTTGTTTTTCATCCCATCTCTAATTTCCCCACTGGGATTAATTTTCCTTCTCTATGATACACCCTATGATTATCCTCCTGGTTCTTTTATTTTTGGTAATTTAGCGATATTAGTATCGATTTGTATTTGGCTACTGGGATTAGTATTGATACTGTTTCTCAAGAATAAACAGGTGCCTGTTCAGCTGCATAACGGGATATCGGACCAAAAATCACTCGAGGAAAATATTCCAGCCGAAGTGAAATTTGCTAAAAAAACACCGCATAATCATATTTTCTTATATTCTATTGCAGTATTAGCAGTAGTAACATTCACGCTTGCTGGATATTCCTGCTTTAGAATGAATCATGGTTATCGAGTTTTCGTTCATGACTGTCATAATGATGAGGTTGAGAATCTGCAGTATTCTAAATTTACGTGTGAAATTCCGAAAGGTTACTACGAACCTATACCCTGGGATGTAGTTTACTATGTAGGTGAAGAAATAAGTCTTGAAAGGTTCCGATTTAAACTATTTACAATTTCGTTTTCAAGTATAGACATCAATATTACGCCATTTGTGGGGAAAGTATTGCTACCTTCGGAATCTGCGGAAGATTTACCTGCCTCAACTCTAATTGAACGGTGTATTGATTATTATTACAGGCATGATTATGGGTATCCTATCTATGTTTCAGTTACAATCGACGATCTTACCGTTACGCAAACCAGTGTCAATGGTATACCAGCTGAATGTGCGACCTTTATCTTGGGATATCCGGAATCCGACTATTATTATCCTTGGGATGAAATCAAAATAGTCTGCTTTGAGCGAAAGGGAATTATTTGGGTAATCAGAATGGAAAATTGGAAGGATAAGACTGTTAGCCCTAACCCGGACTTTGACCACTTGATTGAGACTTTTAAAATAACAGACTAAGCTCATCATTTCTTAGAGATTAGAAATTGGGTATTGTGGGGAGGGGTGGGGTTAGTGGGGAAAGTATCTCTCCCATTCACGGCGTGATTGTAAATACTGCGATGGAATGTATGAATAGCGGTCGGTGTGGGGTGGAGTGGGGGTGTGACGTAGTTTCATCCCGGCTTCTTCAGGTGTCCTGCCGGCTTTTTTCCGGTTGCAGGATACACAGGAGCTTACTACATTCTCCCAGGTATGCTGACCACCGCGGAACCGGGGAATGACATGGTCTAGCGTGAGCTGTCGGGTCTGTTTGCCACAGTACTGACACGTATGGCCATCACGGGCGAACACTTCCATGCGGGTGAGCTTACGGTTCACATGGAAGGGACGTTTCACCAGGTGGGGCAGGCGGATAACCGAGGGGATGGGGAACATCCGGTCGGCGGTGTGGACGAATCCGGCGCCATTTTCCAGCATCTCTGCCTTGCTCTGATAAATAAGAACAATTGCCCGTCGGACGTGGCAAACATTAAGCGGCTCGTAATTCTGATTTAAGACCAGGACAGGGCGGTTAATCATTGATAAGCATGTCTCCCCATAAACAAGCCTATTTTAACTCAGAATTCGGAGCGATGCAAATTTACGGGATTTTCTCCTGTGAACAATCGTATTATAATGTGCAGTATCATGGAGTTAAAAGAGCATTCCTATACCCTGCGAGGAGAAAAAGTTGTCCTCCGCCCTATGACGGAAGACGATTGGCAAGTGCTTGCTAGATGGGAAACAGACCCCGAGGTGATTTACTGGGCGGACTCTGACCCAAAAGAGACCCGAACGCTAGAAGAAGTCCAGTACATATTTCGTACGGTATCTCAGAACGCATACTGCTTTGTAGTTGAAGTAGAAGGTACACCAATTGGAAGTTGCTGGCTCCAGCGCATGAACATGGAAGAAATTCTCGAGAAATATTCGGGTCAGGATTGCTGGCGTATTGACCTCGCATTTGAGAAGGACTCTTGGGGGCGGGGTTATGGTACCGATACTATCCGCACGCTAACACAGTTTGCCTTTGAACACGAGAAAGCTGATATTGTTTTTGGCGGAGTAAGCGACTATAACGAGCATAGCCAGAGAACGTTTATCAGAGCAGGGTACAAGCTAATATTGAAACTGGAAGACCCTCCGGGGAGTAAAGCACAATACACCTATTGGTATGCTATAAGTAGAGAGGACTGGAAAAAGAAGCCTGCCGAATTTTAGGAGGTTTTTCTCCCACCTCGGTATGTTCTCTTTTCCGAGCGACTGTCTCCTCTGTAGTCCGGCACGGTAATGTGGAAAGGATTGGATATCTTTTTGTCAATGAAGCGCGACCTGATGCGGGTGTCCATCTCCTCGAATGTCAGGGAAGTGGTGATAACAGTCGCCAGACGGGCATTATAGCGGTAGTTGATGACCTGATACAGCTTTTCTTGAACCCAGGGAGTGCTTGCCTGTTCCCCGAAGTCATCCAGCACCAACAACTCAGCCGTCCTGACGGTTTCAGATAGCTGGTCGTAGGTAATCTTACTGTCCGGGCTGAAAGTCGAGCGCAGGTGGTCGAGGAAATCGGGCACAACGATGAATAGCGCGGTCTTGCCGAGCTTATATCGGTAGTTGACGATGGCGGCGGCGAGGTGAGTTTTACCGCATCCATTGACCCCGGCTAAAATCAACCAGCCATCCGGCGACTCTGCGAAATTGTGTGCTGTTTCATAAGCTAACTCCAGATTCTGTTGCTGTTCCAGTGGCAGATTGACCCGTTTCAAGTTGAAGGTTTCAAAGGTCATCTTTTTCTGGAGCTCGAGTCCGGACGCCCAGCTATTTTGAGAGAGTCCTTTTAGACTGCTCCCCAGGGTATAAATCCGGCAGAAGTCGGTGTTTGCCAGGCGGGTGCGGACTCTTTCTTCCAATTCGTCAACGGGTACAGTGGAAACAATCACGGTGGGTAAGCGGTTATTGTATCGATGGCTGAGTAGCTGGTCGAGTTTCTCTTTTGCCCAGGGTGTGCTGGATTGCGCTCCGAAATCATCTAGAACCAGAATGGCGGTATTGCGTATCTGCTCAAAGAATTCGTCATATGGCATTTCACTGGTCGGGCTGAAGCTGGCGCGGAGGTGGTCGAGGAGATCGGAGGCGGTGATATAGAAAGCAGGGATATTATTTTCAATACACTCGTTGACGATGGCTACCGCCAGGTGTGTTTTACCGCTACCGCTCGGTCCTGTGAAAACCAGCCAGCCTTCCGGTTTCTGTGCAAACGCCCGTGCCTGGTCGTAGGCGCGCCGGAACTGTTCTTGCGACGCCAGCTCTTTATTTTTGCCTTCAGGCAAGAGGTTAGAAAAAGTCAATCGAGTAAGCGACCCAAGATTACTGTATTTCTGGAGCCGTTCGGTACGCTTTGTCTCGGCTCCCTCTACGGCACACCGGCAGGGCACCATACGACTGTAATCCGGCTTACCATTGGCAAGCAGAGGATGCACAAACCGGGCACCCTTGCACAGGGGACATTCCTGTTCGCCGGCGAACGGTTCAGCGCTGGAAGAAGTGTCCATATTTATCTTTGACGTATTTGTCTGGGTCTGTCGCTTTAAGATTTCGCTGATATGTTCCATCTTTTTTGCCTTCGGTTGCCCAGCGTTCCAGGAGAAATGCCACGAAACGCCAGCTTCGCTTGTTGGCTTTGACTGCTTCTTTAAAGGCATCTTTTATCCAGGGTTCGGGATAGAGCTTCTCCGCTTCTTTCAAATCTTCGGCAATCATCGGGGTAAGCAAGCCGATATTCTCTTCATAGAGGGTAAAGATATTCGGTTGGGGTTCGGTGCTGACTTCCGTTACCTGTTTTACTTCCAGATGCGGCAGGCGGAGTTCTCCGCTCCTAATTTTCTCGATAGTATCTCTATCCTGCTTTGTATTCAGCAAATAAATCTCTTCCTTTGTTCCATCTCTATCCAGAGCAAGGTGGAGGATGGTGCCCCGTTTCACTGCCATATCCAGCGCCTGGTGCAGAGTCTCTGCCACAGGCGTAGTCCCGGCGCGGAGACTAATAAGAAGACCGGCATCGGCGGCTAATTCAGTGTAGGACACGAAGCGTGGGTATCCCTTCTTTAGGTAGAGGATGCGGAATAGATGAAGGGTTGTCTTTAGTTCCGCGATGTCCGTAATTTCCGGCAGAAGGGTGCTGAAAAAGGCGGCAGGAACCGGCGCATATTCCGTTTTAACAGGAAAACCGGTGAACTGTTTCATAGCAGACTCGGTTCTTGATTGGCGAGATTTTCAAATCGTGAATACCTGGGGACGAAGCGCAAGGGTATTTCCCCCATAGGACCATTACGGTGCTTGGCGATAATGACATTGGCGATACCGGCAGGGTATTCTTTATCCGGAAATACCTTTTGCCAGTCATCCTCGGTTGGATAATAATAATCTTCCCTATAAATAAAGACGACAAGGTCGGCGTCCTGCTCAATGCTGCCGCTATCTCTAAGGTCGGAGAGCTGGGGGCGATGAGATGTCCGCACTTCTGAGGCGCGGCTAAGCTGGGAGACCGCCAGCACGGGGATTTTAAGGTCTCGCGCCAGGGCTTTGAGAGAACGGGTGATATAGCTGATTTCCTGAACACGGTTTTCCATGCGGGTATCGGCGCTCATCAGGCCGAGGTGGTCGACGACAATCAGGTTTACGCCGCGTTCGTACATCAGACGTCGTGCTTTACTGCGCATTTCGGAAATCCGCAGATGTGGAGAATCATCGATATATATCTGCGCTTCGGAAAGGATACCAATAGCATCCATAATCTTCTTTTCTTCCGCCTCCGTGTGCTGTCCCAGTCGTACTTGTGAGAGCAGGACGCTGGCTTCGCTGCAGAGCAGGCGTAAAACGAGCGCTTCGCTGGACATTTCCAGACTAAAGATAGCGACACAAGCGCCCTGTTCGATGGCAGCATTCCGGGCGATATTGACTGCCAGTGTGGTCTTCCCCATGCTAGGTCGTCCGGCGACAATGATGAGGTCAGACTGCTGAAAACCGCTGGTCAATTCATCCAGACCCCGATAACCGGACATAATCTTGGTAATAGGACCCGCATAACCCTCTTCGGTTACAGGGCGGGGTTCAAAATATTTGTCCAGCAATTGCCGAACGTGCTGGAAGTCACGGGGTCCCTGAGTAAGTCGTAATCTGAAGAGGACATCTTCTGCTTTGCTGATACTGGCTTCCGCATCCGGGTCAGCCTGGTAACCGATGGTGCTAATTTGTTGAGAAGCGGTAATAAGACGTCGGCTTACCGAAAGCCGGTTGACAATCTGGGCATACTCCTGAATATCCAGGGAAGTGGGCAATATGGAAATCAGGTGAGAGAGGTAGGCAACGCCGCCACAGGCTTCTAATTTACCCTGTCGGTCCAGTTCCTGCGCTACCGTAATCTGGTTAATAGCCTCACTGCGCTGATACAAACTCAAACAGGCATCATATAGCATCTGGAGCGGCGCATGATAGAAATCACCTTGCTGAAGAATTGTGGCAATATCATAAATAGCCGTCCCGTCTATCAGGAGCGAACCAATGACAGCTTCTTCAGCGGCAATATCGTGAGGTGGTAGTTTTTCATTTTCCGCCACAGTACACCCCTAATCCCGAATTTCCCTAAAAGTAGTCGGTGGCTATGTGGTTTCTTCTGCAACAACTGTGACTTTGATGGTAGTTACAATATCTTTGCCCAGCCTGATGGGAACATCATACATACCGAGTTGGTGGATAGGTTCCGCTAGTTCAATCTTACGCTTATCCACAATCGTGCTCAGACCGGTCTCCAACCCTGCAGAAATATCTGCGGCGGTTATTGAGCCGTAGAGGCGTTCCTGTGAACCGGCACGTGCTTTCAAAGTGATTTTCTTGCCTTCCAGTATGGCGGCAAGAGCCTTCATCTCGGCTTCTGTCTTCGCGGCTTGCCTGGCTCTGGCTTTAATCTGTGCTTCTACATTCTTTATATCTTGAGGCCGGGCTGGCGCTGCCAGTTTATGTGGAATGAGATAGTTCCGACCGTACCCATCGGCGACCTCTTTGATTTGACCGGCTTTACCGACATTAGGCACATCTTCTAAAAAGATAACCTGCATTGTTTTCTCCTCTCACAGATTATACTGCACCCGACGGGTGGTGGGAAGGATTTTTTTATTCTTCTGTAAGATATTTTTGGGCATTTATAGCGGCGGTCGCTCCATCTCCGGCGGCGGTAATCGCTTGCCGTGCCGAGTTATGGCGGATGTCCCCCGCCGCGAAAATTCCCGGGACCGATGTTTCCATCTTTTCGTTTGTGATGATGTGACCAACCTCGTCAAGGGCAAGAATGCCCTTCACCAGTTCTGTGGCTGGTTCAAATCCGACGGAGATGAACACACCTGCCGTTTCCAGTTGTGATGTCCTGCCTGTCCGGACGTTGGTCAGGCTGACTCGTTTCACCATTGCATCGCCTTCAATCGCCGCGATGGTAGTGCTCCAGAGGAAGCGTATTTTTTGTTCGGCGAAAGCCCGTTCCTGGAGTATGCGTGTGGCGCGCAGTTCGTGTCGACGGTGAATCACAGTCACGGTTGAGGCATGTTTGGCAAGGTGGAGGGCTTCGGTAAGGGCGGCATCACCACCTCCGACTACTACAACCGGCATATCACGGAAGAAGGCGCTATCGCAGGTGGCGCAGTAAGAAACACCCTTGCCGAGGTATACGTCTTCGCCGGGCACCCCGAGCTTCTTGCGAATACTTCCCCCAGCCAGAATCAAGGCGCTGGTTGTGTAGGTTACGTCGGGGGTTTTAATGATTTTCTTTTCTGCCTGGATTTCAATACCAGTGGCTTCATCTGATTCAATCTTCAGGTTGTATTTTTCTGCCTGCTCACGCATCAAGTCGCCAAGTTCAATTCCGCTGATACCTTGCGGAAAACCGGGAAAGTTCTCCACATGCTCGGCGTTGGTGATTTGTCCGCCAAAAACGCCCTTCTCCAGTAGGAGGCTTTTTAGACCGGCACGGGCGGTGTATAATCCAGCCGTGAGACCAGCCGGTCCCCCGCCGATGATGATAACCTCAAAAACCTTTTCAGTCATCGGGGTGATGCTCCTACCTCAAGTTGTGTCTCCACGATTTCCATGAGTTGTCTCGTATCGAACTGTCCGGATAGTCTGATGTGTCTGTTAATAACTAGGAGCGGATAGCTCGTTTCTTTACTGTATTGGTTGGCGCTACCGCTCATATCAATATAATCCAATCTGATATGGTTGCCGAATCTTTGTCGCAGGTCAATTTTCGCTCGTGCTCGCACATCTGGATGTGACCAGTTAGCACCACACTCTGTTTGACATAATGGTTGGCGACTATTACAAACGATTTCAATGTGGATTTTCTCTGTCATTTATTTCTCTTTTTCCTCTGTTGCGGGCACTACCGGTTCAGAAAAATCTTCCTGTTGAATCATCTCCGTGACCTTACGGTCGACACTTCGCTTGGCGACGCCGATGGCGTTCTTGATGGCTTTTGCCTGGCTTCGGCCGTGAGCGATGACGACATTGCCATTAAGTCCCAGTAAACACGAACCACCCGACTCCCGGTAATCAATACGCTTCGTGAATGAGCCCACGCTGGTATCAAAGAGCACAGCGTGTGATTCCCCGTGTGAGGCGCGGGTAAACATCTCGCCAACATTTCGGAGTCTTAAGAAAGTCTCCCCCATACCCTCCAGTGTTTTTAGTACGATATTGCCAGTGAAACCATCCGTAACGACGACGTCGGCTTTGCCATGAGAGAGGAATTGTCCTTCGATGTTACCCACGAAGTTCAGCTTTGATGCTTTGAGGACTGGATATGTATCTTTGGTAAGCTGATTGCCCTTGCTTTCTTCCTCGCCGTTATTAAGCATAGCGATGCGTGGCGAGGGAATCTGGAAAATTTCCCGTGCGTAAATACTGCCCATCTGGGCGAATTGCAGGAGGTGTTTAGGCTTACAGTTCGGATTAGCCCCGCAATCGATGAGGAGGAAAGGATTGGTCACGTTAATGTTGATGATAGACCCGATGGCAGGACGGTCAATCCCCTCTACTCTGCCCAGTGTCATAAAGGCGCAGAAAAATACGGCGCCGGTGCTGCCTGCCGAAACAAACGCCTGTGCTTTACCTTCTTTGAGGAGCTGGATGCCGACAACGATAGATGAGTTCGGTTTATTGGTCACGGCTTCAATCGGGGATTCCTCATCTTCGATAACCTCAGGAGCTTCAACGATGGTGATGTCCAGTTTACGCTTGTTTTTAGCGGTCAGTATATGCAAAATATCCTTTTTGCCGACGAAAGCAATGCCTATTTTGTACTGTTCGGCGGCATTTAATGCACCTTTCACAATCTCGTGGGGGGCATACTCTCCGCCCATAGCATCAACGGCAATAATCATGTTCAGCTCCTGGTAGTCCTAGTTTTCTTATCCATAAAATATTGCATAGATAAGATGACAATAAAGACAGGTTTCTGGCAGGTCAGGAGGTCTTACTGAATTCCTCCTTGACCTTATGCAATATATCCGGGTTGGTAAGCAGGTCGACAATCATCCCTGCCACTGCTTTAGCGGCGTCAACCATTCCCTGAATTCCTGCATCTGAAGCGGCTGCTTGGGCAAATTCCGGGGAGTGGATTGATATAGTGCGTGGGGCGATGGCAACCATTGGGTGGATGGCAGGTACAACCTGGCTGACATTGCCCATGTCAGTACTACCGGCGCCGGTGCCCGGATTAGGAACGAACACCTTGCGTCCAAAGTTTTTCATATTATCCGCATAGAGCCGTGCCAGTATCATATTGCTTCGCATAGTGGCATAGCGCAGTTCATCCCACCGATACTCAAGACGGGCACCAGTTGCTTGCGCCGCGCCAATGAAGCAGTTTAAGACTTTCTGCTCCAGTTCGTCAAGATAGCTATCATCGGCGGCACGGACCATGAACTCAGCCGCACTGTGGTCGGGTATTACATTTGCCGCCTTGCCGCCATCAGTGATGATGCCGTGAATACGCGCCGTGCTCCTGATGTGCTGCCGTAAAGCGCCGATAGCGTTGAAAGAAAGAATCATCGCATCCAGAGCGTTAATACCTCGTTCGGCTCCGGCTGAGGCGTGTGCTGACGTACCGAAAAAATCAATATACAGGTTCTGACAGGCAAGTGCATTACTGGTAGCTGAGTCGAAGGTCTCTGGATGGACGATAAGCGCCGCGTCGAGGTTGTTAAAAGCGCCTTTCTTGACCATAGGAATCTTACCACCTAGCATCTCCTCTGCCGGTGTGCCGATAACAAGGATTGTACCGCCATATGTGTCTACTGTCTGTTTGGAAGCAACGGCAGCACCAAGGGCGATAGTGCAGATGAGATTGTGTCCACAGGCATGACCTACACCCGGTAATGCATCATATTCCGCCAGAACGGCAATGCGGGGCTTCCCTTTACCGTAGCTGGCTTTAAAAGCGGTGGGCATATCACAGATGCCGCGTTCTATAGTAAATCCCTTCTTCTCAAGGTAAGCGGTCAGCCAGCCGCTGGCTTTAACTTCTTTAAGACCGATTTCAGGATGAGCGTGGATTTTCAGAGCAATCTTTTGAAGCTGTAGACGTTCTGTATCCACCCGCATAAAGGCGGTTTTTTTTACCTTTTCTATGGCAATACGAGTACTCATTTCAAATAACTGGTGGGGTGTCGATACATTGAGAATATCAGCAAAACAATCGACCTTATTATAACATAACCCCAAAATAGTCAAGTTAGTGCTTCATCGTTGTTCAGGCTTGTGGTATAATACCGCCAAGAATCGTACCATGCGGTAATGGTGGGGAAAAGAATCTTAGAGTTTCGAGTTTAGTGTTTCGGATTTCGAATTTATCTCAAGGAGATTGACATCGCACGCATAGTGTCCGGGAAACCCACTGTTGAAGACAGTCCGCTGGATACCAATCTCCGTCCGCGGCGGATGACGGAATTCATCGGGCAGACCAAAGTAAAAGATAACCTGCTCATCGCTATTGACGCAGCGAAAAAGCGCGGTGAGGCGCTCGACCATGTTTTACTTTATGGACCGCCGGGATTGGGCAAGACCACATTGGCGCATATTATTGCCGTCGAACTGGGTGTGGAAATCAGGGTGACCTCTGGTCCGGCTATCGAACGCACCGGCGACCTCGCCGCGATTCTCACCAATCTGAAGAAGCATAATGTGCTGTTTATAGATGAGATCCACCGTCTGAGCCGTGCCGTGGAAGAAATCCTGTACCCGGCGATGGAGGATTATGCGCTGGATATTGTCATTGGCAAGGGACCCGGTGCACGCAGTCTGCGGTTAAATCTACCGCCGTTTACACTGGTTGGCGCTACCACGCGGTATGCTCTTTTAAGTCCGCCTCTACGTGACCGTTTTGGCGTGGTCTATCACCTTGATTTCTATGATAAAGAGTCAATCCAGACAATTTTGAAGCGTAGCGCTCAGATTCTCCAGATAAAGATTGAACCGGATGCGCTGGAGGAAATCGCCAGCCGTGCCCGTGGTACCCCCCGCGTAGCAAACAGGTTGCTCAAACGGGTGCGCGACTATGCTCAGGTGAAGGCGAAAGGCATCGGCACCAAAGAAGTGGCGCTTGAAGCACTGGGTAAACTGGAGGTCGACCCCATCGGGCTGGATGAGCTGGACCGCAAGGTACTTCATACCATCATCGAGAAGTTCAATGGAGGACCGGTAGGACTGGAGACGATTGCCGCCGCCATCAGTGAAGACTCCGATACTATTATGGACGTCTACGAACCGTATTTGCTACAGTTGGGTTTCCTGGAAAGAACACCGCGCGGCAGGACGGCAACACGTCTTGCCTATAAACACCTCGGCATCCCGTATAACAAGGACAAGACGAACCAGCGGAGCCTGTTTTAACGGAGTCACATTATGACCGAACGCCCTACTCTATACACTGAGCGCTTGATACTGCGCCCGCATACGGTGTGGGATGCGGATGAATTGCAAAAATTGATTGACGATAAAGACATTGCGTCTACCATGCTCACGCTTCCCTACCCTTATTCGCTTGAAGATGCGATTGATTTCTTGAGTAACCGTGAAGACGAGTATGAAAGGACGGGCTCTCCAGAGTTTGCAATTACTCTCAAAGAGGGGCATTTCATCGGTGGGATTGGAATGAGGCTTAATAAAGAACACGAAAATGCAGAAATTGGTTACTGGATTGGTAAGCCATACTGGGGATTTGGCTATTGCACGGAAGCTGCGAACGCCGTGGTGAGATATGGATTTGAAGTAATGGGACTTAACCGCGTCCAGGCGAAGCATATGACCCGTAATCCAGCTTCTGGAAGAGTGATGCAAAAAATCGGGATGAAGCATGAGGGACATTTACGGCAGAATGTAAAAAAATGGGGAAAGTTCGAGGATATGGAATTGTATGGTATTTTAAGGAGTGAGTACTTCGCGAAACCATGATGGCAAGCCGTAATAAAGAAGACAGTCAGTAGATTGTCACTACTTTTCTCACTATAATAGGGTGGTCTGTAGAAGGAGGAATTGCTCGAGTATGAAAATACCGATAAAGAAAGTCCGCTGTCCGAAGTGCGAAGGGCTTGTTCGTTTGCGTGAGCAGACACACGATGGTAGCATCCGACTGTTTTGTGTCCGGTGCGGACAGCTCCTCTGGGTGTGGGATGGCATCAAGTGGCGCCAGATACGGCAATAGTCGCAGTAAAACGGTTGTTCTTGCTATGGTCGCATTCTCAAAATTGAGGTGGATTGAGCTATGGTTTAGCTTCATTTTTTCGACTTGCATCTTCAAAAAAGGTATGGTATACTGCTGGTGGTTGAAAAGTGGGTGAAATCCCCACTTTTTTACTTGAAGGAGTAAAATTTTAACGGAGGCGTAGCCTGCAATGAAGAGCGAGTTTCTGCTCGCTATCACCCAACTTTCTGCAGAGAAAAACCTGCCGAAAGAGGTAGTTATTACAGCGGTGGAATCGGCGCTGGTTTCAGCGTACCGGAAAGATAGTTTTGCGCCCAATCAAAACCTCACCGTCAAAATTAACCGCTCTACGGGTAGGGTGGAGGTCTGGGCGGAAAAGACGGTGGTCGAGCGTGTAGAGGATTCTCGCAAAGAACTTTCTCTCGCCGAAGCCAAACGTTTGAAATCGGATGCCCAGCTTGGGGATGCTGTTATGGTAGAGTCCACCCCTCAGAATGCCGGTCGTATTGCCGCGCAGACTGCCAAACAGGTTATTCTCCAGCGCCTGCACGAAGCCGAGCACAGCGCCATCTTTGAGGAGTATGCCGGGAAATCCGGCGATATTGTCAGTGGTGTGATACAGCGAATCGAGCCGCGTCAGGTGCTAATAGACCTTGGTAGGACACAAGCGGTATTGCCTTCCAATGAACAGATGTCCAATGAACGGTATCGTATAGGACAGCGACTCAAAGTTTTCATGGTAGAGGTTGCCAAGACCGTTAAAGGACCCAGGGTTATCGTCTCCCGTTCTCATCCCGAGCTTCTGAAACGGCTGTTTGAACTGGAAATCCCTGAGGTCTCGAACGGCACAGTTGAGTTAAAATCTGTGGCGCGTGAAGCCGGTTACCGAAGTAAAGTCGCCGTTACTGCCCGTCAAGCGGGTATAGACCCGGTAGGCTGTTGCGTCGGTTTGCGTGGTATACGTATTCAGAATATCGTCAGCGAGCTGAGCGGTGAAAAGATTGATGTCGTCCAGTGGAACGCCGATGCGGCAACTTTCATCGCCAACGCTCTCAGTCCGGCGCAAATTGTCGCTGTGGAACTGAAGAAATCCGATGGTGTGGCGACTGTCATTGTCCCGGATAGGCAACTTTCTCTAGCAATCGGCAAAGAGGGGCAGAATGCTCGCCTCGCCGCCAAGCTCACCGGCTGGAAGATTGACATAAAGATGGCTTCGGTCTGGGAAGCGGAGAGGGAATCTGCCAAGCCTATTGTTGAAGTAAAGGAAGAGGTCAAAGAAGAAATCACGCCGGAACTCGTAGCAGTGGCTGCCACCAAACAGGAAGCCAAGCTTGAAGAGGTAACCGGAGAAATCACCACACCAGAAGAAGTAGCTGAGGAAGTCGTCGAAGAAGAGGTCTCCGAAGCGAAACCCGTTAGCTTTGAAGCCCCTGTCCCATCTAAGCGTGAGTTAAGGTTTGCTGAAGATATTCTCGGGGCACCTTCCCGAGGGGAAGGCAAAGGCAAAAAGAAGAAGAAGGCGGCGCCAAGCAAAGAGCGAGAAGAAGAAACTCCGCGCGTGAGAAAAGGACGCCGTCAGGAAATTACCATTGAGGATGAAGACGAGTTCTAATGCCGCGAGCAGGCATACGCCTGAGCGTACCTGTATTGCCTGTCGGCAGGTAAAACCGAAACGTGAAATGGTTCGTATTGTGAAGACAGCGAATGGTGGGGTAGTAGTAGACGAAACCGGAAAACAGGCGGGACGCGGTGCCTATTTATGTAGAACGAAGCGATGTTGGAATGAAGGATTGAAAGGTAATCGATTAGAGTACGTACTGCGAACTACATTTAAACAGGAAGACCGACAGAGGTTGGAAGATTATAAAGGGAAGCTCTAAAAGGGAGTTATCCGGTGTCCAGTGCAGAAAGAGATGAGACTGTCAAGACGACTACGGAAAAAGCTGAGGGCACTTCGGCACAAAAGCCGCGTCAGGTAGAAATCCCATCTACTATTGCGGTTCGTCAACTTGCTGAGATGCTTGATGTTACACCGGTTGATGTTATCAAACAACTGATGCGCGCAGGTGTGATGGCAAATATTAATCAGGTTATAGATTTTAAGACAGCCTCTGCGGTGGCGGTTGGATTTGGTGTTGAAGCCAAGTTAAGACACCGTCCTCCTGTTAAGGCCGGTCGCACTGCTGAGCTCAAGAAACAGCAAAAACTTGCTCAAGGTGAGCAAGCCGCCGGTCTGCAACACCGACCTCCGGTAGTCACCATTATGGGGCATGTTGACCATGGTAAGACAAAACTGCTTGATGCCATCCGCCAGACTAATGTAGTCGATAAGGAAGCAGGCGGTATTACCCAGCACATCGGCGCTTATCAAGTCGATGTCAACGGGCAGAAAGTAACATTCTTGGATACACCTGGGCACGAAGCTTTTACTGCGATGCGCGCGCGTGGAGCACAGGTCACTGATATCACTGTCCTCGTGGTTGCCGCGGACGATGGTGTAATGCCTCAGACGCTGGAAGCAATCGACCATGCTCGTGCGGCTGGCGTGCCAATAATCGTCGCTATCAATAAAATTGACAAACCGGGGGCCAATCCCGACCGCGTGAAGCAACAACTGACTGAAGCTGGTCTGGTGGTGGAGGAGTGGGGTGGTGAAGTTATCGCTGTGCCGGTCTCGGCTAAAGAAAAGCGTGGAATTCCTCAATTACTGGAAAACATTATGTTAGTGGCAGAGATGGAGGAATTAAGGGCTGACCCCTCGCGTCCGGCTGAAGGCACTGTGATTGAAGCTGAGATGGACAGAACTCGCGGTGCTCTCTTTACCGCTCTCATCAGTTCCGGCACATTAAAAGAGGGTGATGTCGTGGTAGTGGGGGAGACCTGGGGAAAAGTCAAGGCAATGTTTAACGATGCAGGCAAGCGGGTTAAGCGTGCCACACCTTCTACGCCGGTAGAAGTACTTGGACTTGATATTGTCCCTCAAGTAGGTGATGTGATGCTGGTAGTCGCCGACGAGAAGGCGGCGCAGGCGGTTATTGAAAAGCAGCGCCAGTTGGTGGCAAAAGAAATCACCGCCCAGAAAGCTGTAAGTCTCAGTAACCTCTATGAGCAATTGAGCGCCGGCAAGGTAAAAGAGCTCGGCATTATTTTGAAAACGGATGTGCAGGGTAGTGTTGAGCCTATCCGTAACTCTTTGGAAAAACTATCAAATGATGAAATAAAAGTGAGAATTCTTCACAGCGGACCTGGTAATGTGACGGAGAGCGATATCCTGCTTGCCCTCGCCTCCAAAGGCGTCATTGTTGGTTTCAACACCAGTGTAGAGCCTGGCGCGAAACGACTGGCGGAGCGTGAGGGTATCAGCATCCGCCTCTATGATATTATCTACAACCTCATTGAAGATGTCGACAAAGCTCTCAAGGGTATGCTTGAACCAACTGAAGTTGAGGTCATTGATGGCCATGCTGAGATACGGGCTGTGTTCCCGGCCGGGAAGAAAGAGAAAGCGGCAGGTGTCTATGTAACCGAGGGCAAAGTGATGCGTGGCGGTTCCGTACGCGTGATGCGTGGTGGACAGAAAATCCACGAAGCTGCAATTTCCAGCCTGCGCCGTTTTAAAGACGATGTCCGTGAAGTTGCTGCAGGCTACGAATGTGGCGTGGGCATACAGGGATTTAATGATTTTCAGGTTGGGGATATGCTGGAATTCTTCCATATTGAGAAATCTGGTTGAGGAGGTGTTATGTGACCTATCGGATTGAGCGGTTTAACAGCCTCCTGCGCCAGGAAATTAGCGATTTAATCCAGCGCCAAGTCAAAGACCCAAGACTTGGCACTTTCGTTTCTGTTACTTCAGTTGAAGTTTCTTCGGACCTTAAATTTGCTAAGGTTTACATTAGTCGCTTGGGTAACGAGACTGAGAAAAAGGAGACACTACAAGCACTGGCTTCCGCATCGGGATTTATCCGACACGAACTTGGTAACCGTATGCAAGCTAGACGTATCCCGGAACTGAGCTTTCGACTGGATGAGACTATCGAGAAGGCCGACCACATCCTGCGGCTCATTGACCGCATCAGTGAAGAGGAGAAGGCTAAGTCGTGACTTGCTGCCGTTATCCAGGGATAGATGGTATCTTGAACATCAATAAACCGCAAGGGAAGACATCATTCAGTGTGGTTGCCATAGTGCGGCGACTGACAGGCGAAAAGCGGGTTGGTCATGCGGGTACCCTCGACCCCATGGCGACTGGTATTTTACCGGTGTGCATCGGGCAAGCGACACGGCTTGTTGAGTATCTGATGGACACTACCAAGACCTACCGGGCAGAGATTGAGCTTGGCATTACCACGGACACCTACGATGCCGAAGGGAAAGTGATGCAGAAGGCAGATGCATCTGACATTAGCAGGAAACAGATAGAAACGGTGCTCAGCACATTCCGTGGTGAAATAACACAGACGCCGCCGGCGTACAGTGCTGTAAAATATCACGGGAAACCCAGCTACAAACTGGCGAGGGCAGGAATTGCCGTCATTCCTAAAAAGCGACTGGCTCACATTGACCGTATCGAATTGGTTGACTATCACGCGCTTGTGGTTACGGTGGAGATTGATTGCGGTAAGGGCACCTACATCCGTTCTCTTGCCAATGACCTGGGACAGATGCTCGGTTGCGGTGCTTACTTGAAGAATCTGGTACGGCTCCGCTGCGGTATCTTCGATATTACTAACTCAGTAACGCTTGACGAACTACAGGAAGCTTTCCGGGTAGGTTACTGGGAAGATTTAATCTACCCGATGGATAGCGTCCTTGCGCGGTTACCCGCAGTTGTTGTCGGAGAAGAAAACGAACGTGCCATCTGCAATGGAAGGGTTGTGCCATTAGAGGAGTGTGCGTCAGGTGATTTGTGCCGTGCCTACAATCAGTGTGGCAATCTGCTGGCAGTCCTGCGGTTTGACTCTGCGAGGGGACTCTGGCAACCGGAGAAAGTCTTCGGTGTGCTTGACACTGCCAGCCCTATGTGATACGAATAATATTCGGGCTAGGTGGGGCTGACCCGCTCGGCCGGACTGGAGGGAACTCAATTGGGAAAAATCAATGTAGCCATTATCGGCGTGGGTAACTGCGCCTCATCGCTAGTGCAGGGTGTACACTATTATCAGAATGCCAACGAGAGTCAGTTTGTGCCAGGACTAATGCATGTCAATCTGGGTGGTTATCATATCAGTGACATCAATTTTGTTGCCGCCTTTGACATCGATAAGAACAAGGTGGGTAAAGACCTTGCCGATGCCATCTATACCTGGCCCAATAATACCTTCAAGTTCTGTGACGTGCCTAAAACCGGTGTCACAGTTGAACGTGGTATGACCCACGATGGTCTCGGTAAATACCTTTCCAAAATAATACAGAAAGCCCCCGGTCCCACAGCAAATATTGTTAAAATCCTTAAGGAAACCAAGACCGATATTGTTATCAACTATCTACCGGTTGGCTCAGAGATGGCTACCAAGTGGTATGTGGAGCAGGTTCTGCAGGCGGGATGCGGGTTTATTAACTGCATCCCGGTCTTCATTGCAAGCGCAAAAAATAAGGACTGGGGTGAACGGTTTGCAGAGCATGGTCTCCCGGTTATCGGTGATGATATTAAATCACAGGTGGGCGCCACAATTGTGCACCGTGTCCTGACGCGTTTATTCCGCGAACGCGGCGTCCGATTGGAGCGCACCTATCAATTGAACTTCGGCGGTAATACCGATTTCTACAACATGCTGGAACGCGAGCGGCTGGAATCCAAAAAAATCTCCAAGACTAATGCCGTTACTTCTCAACTCGACTATGAGCTGGGTCCAGATGACATTCATGTTGGTCCCAGCGATTATGTGCCCTGGTTACAAGACCGCAAGTTCTGCCACATCCGTATGGAAGGACGCACCTTTGGCGATGTGCCGCTGAATCTTGAATTAAAACTCGAAGTCTGGGATAGCCCGAACTCAGCTGGCGTGGTTATTGATGCTATCCGTTGTTGTAAGCTGGCACTGGACAAGGGGATTAAAGGACCGCTCACCGCCCCGGCGTCCTATTTTATGAAATCACCCCCGATTCAATATTCGGATGACGAGGCGCGGCGATTAACTGAAGAGTTTATAGAAACCAACAAACAGGCATAGGATTGTGTCTTGTTTTCTCTGCATCGATAAGGGTTGGTTGCTTGGGGACGCTAACCTATGAAAATTGCGCTGGTTTCACCGTATGACTTCGCTTTGCCAGGTGGTGTCGGTCGTCACATCACTAACCTGGAGAAACATTTTACCCAAATGGGACATGAGGTAAAGGTAATTGCGCCTGCCTCAAAGGAAGTCAGTGACTTCGGGAACCGATTTATCCGCATCGGAACACCTTTTGCCATTCCTGCCAGCGATTCCATCATACGCATTTCTATATCATTGCATCTGGCACCGACTATTAAAGAGGTGCTCGAGCGAGAGAAATTCGACCTCATACATTTACACGAGCCTTTCATGCCCATGCTCTGCAGTGCTATACTCCGTTTTTCCAATTCGGTGAATGTTGGTACTTTTCATGCGGCGGCGGGAAAACCAGGTTACAACTGGGGAAGGCCAATCTCAACCTGGATGTTGGAGCGGCGGGCGCGAAAATTACATGGTTATATCGCGGTCTCTAAACCAGCAATGAATTACGTGAGTCGGTATGTCCCTGCTGAATATGAAATCATTCCCAATGGCGTCGATACGCACTTTTTCCGCCCTGAAGTTAAGCCGTTGGAACAATATATGGACGGCAAATTGAACATCGTCTTCCTGAGTCGGTTGGAATTCCGCAAGGGCGCTAATTATTTACTAAAAGCATTTCTTGAAGTCAAACGGCAGATGCCAAATACCCGACTTCTTATCTGTGGGCCCGGCACGAGACTCCGTGCGCGGTACGAACGGTGGGTAGCAAGGAATCGGCTGGAAGACGTTATTTTTACTGGGATGGTGAGCCATGAGGAACAGCCCCGCTATTACCGGACGGCGGATATTTTCTGTTTACCGGCAACCGGGAAGGAGAGCTTCGGTCTGATTCTAATAGAAGCAATGGCAACAGGACGTCCTGTTGTCGCTACCAATATCGAGGGGTATGCCAGCGTTGTGACCCATGGCGAAGAAGGACTCCTCGTACCCCCCATGACTGTTAAACCCCTGGCAGATGCTCTCTTGACGCTCCTTAATGACAAACAGCGACGTGAAGAAATGGGACGAAAAGGCGTCATCACCGCGCAGAAATACGCATGGGAAGGCATTGCCGGCCATGTGATGGAATATTATCTGAAGACAATAGCTAAGGTTCGGGGATAGGGAAAGGTGTTTTAAGTGGCAAATCTGCAGACCGCCCGTAAAGCATTAGGACGGTACTTCACCGACCCGGTGGTACAGCTTTTAAGAAAAACACCTATTACTCCTAATGCTCTCACTTGGATAGGTTTACTCATTGCCATCGGGGCGGGCGTATTGGTTGCTACAGAGCACCTCTTTGCGGCCGGGTGGGTAGTGGCTTTCTCTGGTATTTTTGATTTGTTTGACGGTGCGCTGGCACGCGCTACGAACCGAACCACACGTTTCGGGGCAGTATTAGATTCCACACTCGACCGCATCGGAGAAGCTGTGGTGTTTATTGGTTTGCTGGTATTCTATTTGAATCAGGATTCGGTTATCGGGATTGTTCTTGTGGGTTTAGCGATGATTGGCAGCCAGATGGTAAGTTATATCCGCGCCCGTGCCGAGGGGATAGGCGTAAATTGTGAAATTGGGGTCTTTACTCGACCCGAAAGAGTCGTTATACTATCTCTTGGTCTTTTGCTAGCGCAATTCAAACCAGTCTTACTTATTGCACTGGGATTGATAGCAGTATTAGGTTGGGTAACAGCAGGGCAGAGACTTTATTACGTCTGGAAGAAGGCTAAATAACGAGCTAGCAGATAGGAGAAATCATGCCAGCCATCGCAGTAATCGGGGGACAGTGGGGTGACGAAGGCAAGGGGAAAGTAGTCGACCTGGTGGCAGAACAGGCGGATGTCGTCGTACGTTTTTCTGGTGGTGATAATGCAGGTCACACGGTAATTAACCGTTTTGGTAATTTTGCGTTGCATCTCGTTCCATCGGGTATCTTTTCCCCAAAAGCTCTCTCGATTATTGGTAATGGTGTTGTCATTAATCCAGAAGTACTTTTTAAAGAAATCGATATGTTAATAAAAAATAAAATCGATGTTTCTCCATCGCGGTTGTTTATCAGTGACAGAGCTCATGTCATTATGCCGTACCATGTTGTTCTGGATGGACTGGAAGAAAAATTGCGTGGCGGACAAGCAATTGGTACGACAATGAAGGGTATTGGTCCCGTTTTTTCCGATAAAATTGCACGACAGGGAATCAGGGTCGGTGACTTAATAGATGGACAGAGTTTCACTGAACGGCTACGTTCTATGCTCGGCCAGAAAAATCTTTTACTGACCGGCGTTTACAAATCGAAGCCACTTTCTTTTAATAAAATTTATCAAGATTACCTCGAATATGGTAGACGTTTGAAGCCATATGTACGAGATACTACCGTGGTAATCGAAAAAGCATTGAAAGAAAATAAAGTGGTAATGTTGGAGGGTGCTCAAGGGACTATGCTCGACCCAGATTTCGGCACGTATCCATATGCAACCTCATCCTCGCCAACTGCAGGTGGAGCATGTGTTGGCTCCGGCATCAGTCCTCGTGCTATTACCCGTATTCTGGGTGTGTTTAAGGCTTATTGTACCCGTGTAGGTGGTGGACCGTTCCCAACGGAACTCGATGATGAAATCGGTAGCCAAATCCGTGAGCGGGCACACGAGTACGGGACAACTACCGGCAGACCACGTCGCTGTGGTTGGTTTGATGCCGTCGTCGCTCGTTATAGCAGCCGTATTAACGGTTTCACTGGTATAGCAATCACTCGCTTTGATATTCTGGATACACTGGAGACAATCAAGATATGCACTGCCTATAAGATAGGCAATAAGACCATCACTGATTTTCCGGCAAGCCTCACCACTCTGGGAAAGTGTAAGCCGGTCTATGAAGAACTACCCGGCTGGTGCACTGAGACATGCGATATCCGCAATTTCAGAGACCTACCGCTGGCAGCACGAAAGTATGTAAAGCGACTAGAAGAGCTGGTGGGTTGTCCCGCCAACTTAATTTGTGTAGGTCCGGAACGTAACCAGACCATTGTAAAGAAAGCTGTGATTTAGTTTTATACGTCATTTAATAGTGGGAATTCTTTAATACACAAGTAGAAATGAAAGCGGGGATTGATGACAATCGACCCCCGCTTATGTTCTGTTAAAACTACAGCCTGCTATTTCACCTTGATATCAATCTTATACTTCTTCATGGTATCTTTGATAGTTGCCGCACTCTTTTCATCGGGTTCACAGAGAGGCAAACGCGGTTTGCCCACTTTGAAGCCAATCTGGTTGAGTGCGTATTTCACCGGGGCGGGATTGGAGACAATAAACAACGCATTTACCAGCGGTAGTAAATGTGCGTGAATATCGGCGGCTTTCTTCGTATTGCCCTTCACAAAACTATAAATCATCTCGCTTATCTGTTTGCCGACGAGATGTGAGGCGACACTGATAACACCGTACGCACCGAGTGCCAACATCGGCAGGGTATCGGAGTCATTCCCACTCCAGACCAGGAATCCCGGTTTTGCCTCTTTGATAATCTTCGTAATCTGCTCCATGTTGCCGCTGGCTTCCTTGACCCCGATGATATTCGTTACGTGGCTCAACTTGATGGTGGTCTCCGGCGCCAGATTGGTAACGGTACGTGACGGTACGTTATAGAGAATACAGGGCAAGCTGGTATTATCGGCAATTTTCTTGAAGTGTTGGTACAAGCCGTCCTGTGAGGGTTTATTGTAGTAGGGGACAACGAGTAAACAGGCATCCACGCCGATTTTCTCTGCGTCCTTCGTGAATTCCAGCGCTTCGGCAGTGTTATTACTGCCTGTGCCGGCAATGACGGAGCCTTTATTGCCGACGGCTTTCTTGATTTCAGTAAAAAGACGTTTTTCTTCCTCATGGCGGAGGGTGGGTGATTCGCCGGTAGTACCGACGACAACCAGTCCCTCGCTACCGGATGCCAGCAGTGCTTTCGCCAGTTTTTTCGCCTGTGTGTAGTCTACTTCCCCCTTCTCATTAAAAGGAGTCACCATGGCTGTGATAAGTCTGCCGAGTTCTTTCATTTTTACCCTCCGGAAGCGATTGAATCCTGCTTGATTATTTCCTCCAATATTTGAACCGCATTGAGCGCGGCGCCTTTTCTAATATTATCAGCAATAATCTACATTGCCAAGCCATTTTTAAGGGTGGAATTCCTAGGGAGACGTCACACGTAGTACTCATTGCGCTCCAGCAAGCAATCAGCCCTCAGCCATCAGTCTTTAGCTAAATTAAAGTCTTTACTTTTGAGCTTTGAGTTTTGACTTATAATCTCGTCTTACTCTAGTCCCAGTAACGTCGCCAGTCCGGAAACAAGCCCCTTGTAATTGTGCACCTGTTTTACGGCGAGTAAAACGCCGGGCATATAGCATTCGCGACTAATAGTATCATGACGGATGCTGAGGGTCTGTCCGGCAATACCGAAAAGTACTTCCTGATGTGCCAGCAACCCTGGCAGGCGGATACTGTGCAGTGCAATCCCTTCCACCTGTTCCCCACGACTCTTCATGGTGACGTCTTTCTCTGAAGGGGTTAGAAATGGTCTCCCGCGCACCTTTGCCATACTGCGGGCGGTGTTCAGGGCAGTACCCGAGGGGGCGTCTGCCTTGAGGTGGTGGTGCAGTTCGATAATTTCCGCATAATCAAAGTATTTTGCCGCGATTTTCGCGAGGTGCATCATCACCACAGCACCGAGGGCGAAATTCGAGGCCATAACAGCCCCGACCCCGTTTGCTTTCGCCAGCCGGTCGATTTCATCTAGGTCTGCTTGAGTTAAGCCGGTGGTGCCGCTGACAAGGTGCACCTTCTTTTTTATGGCAGTACGTGCGGCGTTCAGGGCGGCTTTAGCCAGTGAGAAATCTACCACCACGTCCGGTTTCTGTGACGTGATAATGGTATCCAGGTCTGAAGAGAGAGGGACTTTTCCAGAGTCATCCGGCAGGGACAGGAAATCATTTTTCAAATTGATATCAACCGCACCAACGAGTTTTGTTTCCGGGTCGTGGCAGATGGCATTGACCACTTCTCTACCCATTTTGCCGAGTGCGCCGTGGACAACAACCTTAATCATACCCTGCCTCCTCTCACTGACGGTAGGGTGGTTTGCGGTCGGGGTTGGAACGTTGCGGCGGACGCCCCCCTGAGAGCGGTCGCTGAGACGGGCGTTGTGGTGTTGGATTTGAGTTCCTCTCACCGGTTTCAGCCCCTGGTTTCTCAAAGAGTGCCTTCCGCGAGAGGGCAATTTTGCCATCTTCAACGCGGAGGACTTTGACTGTGACCTCGTCACCTACTTTGACGACGTCCTCAACGTTCGCGACACGGTATGGCGCTAGTTCGCTGATGTGTACCATACCGTCTTTACCCGGTAAAAATTCAACGATGGCGCCGAAGGCGAGCACACGCGTCACTTTGCCCGTATAAATGGCGCCGACCTCGACTTCTTTCGTCAATCCTTCGATAATTTCAATGGCGTGTTGCGCCGAGGCTTCGTCTGTAGAGCCGATGATGACGGTGCCATCCTGGTCAATGTCAATGGTCGTTTTGGTTTCTTCCGTAATCGCGCGGATAGTTTTGCCGCCGGTGCCAATCACCGCGCCAATTTTTTCCGGGTCAATCTTGAGCTTGTACATGCGAGGCGCGTACCGGCTGACTTCCGCGCGGTTGGTGGCGATAGTTTGGTGCATAATATCCAGAATCTGGAGCCGTGCTGTTTTCGCCTTGGTGAGCGCTTCCTGTACGACATCCTGCCCGATGCCTTTGAGCTTGATATCGAGCTGAATGGCAGTAATACCTTCGCGTGTGCCAGCAACTTTGAAATCCATGTCGCCGTAGTTATCTTCGATACCTTCAATATCGGTGAGAGTCGCAAACCGGCCGTCATCGCCGGTGACCAGTCCAATGGAGATACCCGATACGGCGCTCTTCACGGGGATGCCGGCGTCCATCAGAGAAAGGCTGCCGGCGCAGACACTTGCCATAGAGGTGCTGCCATTACTGCTGAGCACTTCTGAGACAAGGCGGATGGTATAAGGGAAGTCTGCCTCCGCCGGGATGATGGGTTGTAGTGCGCGTTCCGCCAGAGCGCCGTGTCCGATTTCACGTCTACCAGGCGACCCTATCCGGCGCACTTCACCGGTGGAGAAGGGTGGGAAGTTATAATGATGCATAAAGCGTTTGGTTTCCTCAATACCCAGTCCGTCCAGCTGTTGTTCCTGACGGGTAGAACCGAGCGTGGTGATGCTCAATACCTGAGTCCGGCCGCGATTGAACAGCCCGGAACCATGTGTGCGAGGGAGGATGCCGGCTTCACAGGAGATGGGACGGAGTTCGTCCAGCGCCCGTCCACTGACCCGCCGTCCTTTATCCAGAATGCTGGTGCGGAGCAAGACTCTAATCTGCTTGTCCAGATAAGTGGCGATATCCTCTTTCGATACCTGCCCATCCAGTTTCTTTACAATTTCAGCCTGCAGGTCGTCCAGCCAGTGTTCACGGTCGATTTTATCCGTCTGGAATAGTGCCGCTTCCAGTTTATCACCGAGGAGGGGCTTAATGCGGTCAATCATCTCCGCCGGGATTTCCTGAACCGGTAAGGGTTCTTTCGGGACGCCTAGAGCCTGTCGAATTTGTTCCTGCAGAGTAATGATTGCCTGATTAGCATCATGTCCGAAACGGATGGCTTCCATGGCGATGTCTTCGGAAACTTCCTTAGCGCCGGCTTCCAGCATGACAATCTTGTCCTTTGTGCTGGCGACCACGAGGTCGAGCGCGCTACCTTCAAGCTGAGCGAGTGTGGGATTCAGAATAAATTCATCATTTATGTAGCCGACATGCACGGCTGAGGCAGGTCCGGCAAAAGGCACGGAAGACATTCCCAGCACGGTGGACGCACCGATGATTGCCAGCACATCGGGGTCGTTCTCCTGGTCTGCCGAAAGGACGGTGATGATGATTTGAATTTCACGCCGCCATGTCTTCGGCAGTAGAGGACGGAGCGGCCGGTCGGTCAGGCGGCTGGCGAGGGTGGCTTCCTGGCTGGGTCTGCCTTCGCGGCGGATGAAACCGCCGGGTATTTTCCCGGCAGCATAGAGGCGTTCTTCATAATCGATAGTCAGCGGGAGAAAATCCACACCTTCGCGTGACTGGGAACTGACACCGAGCGTCACCAGGACGACAGATTCGCCATAGGTGACGGTGACAGCGCTGGTTGCTTGGGTTGCCAGTTTTCCGGTTTGAATAGTCAGGATTCGACCCCCGACTTCACATTGAAAAGAATGGGGTGTTGCCAAAAAAGTTCCTCCTGGAAAGGCGCAATTTACTATTTACGCAGACCGAGTGATTTTATTAGTTTGTTATAGCGGTCGGCATCTTTTTTACTCAGATATAAGAGCAAACGGCGCCGCTGGACAACCAGACGGAGTAAACCCCGCCGGGTGTCGTAATCGTGTTTATTGGCTGTAGCATGTTCCGTCAGCTGGTTGATGCGTTCAGTAAGTAAGGCGACCTGCACTTCAGGTGAGCCTGTATCGCTCTTTTTACGCTCGAACTGGCTGACAATCGTTTGTTTTTTCTCTTTGTCCAAGTGATACTCCGTTATCATCCTGTCTTTTTTTAATTCCAGACAATTATAACATACCCAAAACTACAAGGGAAATGGTGCCTGTAATTCCAAATATTCAAGACTTTGCGAAATGCGCGAATTACCTGATTCGCTTCTTTGACGGAGAGGGATGATTGCTCAGTCTCCCTTCTGGGGTGGATTCGCAATCCAACTTTGGATACGGTCAATTCGAGTGCTTGACAAACTACACGGAAACGTGTATAATTGCCCCCAATCCGTCTTGAGGAGGCAAGCGATGCTCACCATTGAAGTCAGGGAAGGAGATATCAGCCAGTGTAAAGCGGATGCTCTGGTAAATGCCGCGAATAATCATCTTTGGATGGGGAGTGGTGTCGCCGGTGCTCTGAAAAGAGCGGGTGGTCGGGAAATCGAAGAAGAGGCGATGAAGAAGGGACCAATATCGGTAGGGGAAGCAATTTCCACCAGCGCGGGTAGACTCAAAGCCAGATATGTGATTCATGCCGCGGTGATGGGGCAGGACCTGCATACCGATGCCGTCACTATTAAAAAGGCAACCGAGAACAGCCTGCGTTGTGCTGATGAACTGGGTTGTAAAAGTATTGCTTTCCCGGCGCTGGGAACAGGTGTGGGTGGGTTTTCCCTTGAGGAATGTGCTCGTCTTATGATTGGGGTAGTAAGGGAATATGCCGTGAGGAAAACGGGATTAGAGAAGGTGATTTTCGTACTCTATGGGGAACCGGCCTATCGTGTATTTCAAGAAGAGTTAGACAGGGAGAAGAAATAGGATGGACTTACGGCAACAAAGTGTATTATTTAGGTTTGTATATGCTTAATTGCAGGTGTCGTTGCAGCGGTGTATCAGTCCTCGGGCAATCTTGATATGTGCGGAAAAGCGTAGAGATTACTTCGCTGGAACGGATAATTACAAACAGATAAATACAATTAAGACAGCGGCTTGAAGATGAGTCGCTTTTTTCTGGCAGGAGGTACACGTTAGCGTGTAGTGATTGGATGACCGTGAATAAACTTACCGAGATGGAGGTAACCGAGCTCTGGCGGCAGGTAACGATGGGCGGTACCAGCCTGGCGACTGTCGATGAACAGATGGTAGAGGTGGTCTATCCCGGTCGTTCCAGCGATGAACCGGGCGCAGATTTCAAGGATGCGGTCTTGAGTATCGGCGGGCGGCTGACCATGGGAGACATCGAAGTTCACGTGCGGTCGAGTGACTGGTGCACTCATCGTCACCACCGGAATAAGACATATAATGGCATCGTGCTCCACGTGGTGATGTGGCATGATGCAAAAAAAGTGACCCGTCTCGAAAAAGGTGATAGTGTCCCGGTGATTTCTCTGAATAATCAGGGAACGACGGTGGTTACTCAAAGAGGAACGAGCCCGTCGTTACCATGCTGTGTCGGTAGTGCAAGTAGTGTTGGTGGAGAGAAGATTGCGGCTGTGCTTGACCGCGCGGGTGAAGCACGCTTCCGTGAGAAGCAGTCAGTTTTTCGCCGTGAACTTGAATCCACTGATGCGGGACAGTGCCTGTATCGAGGCATCATGGGCGCGCTCGGGTATTCCCGGAATATAGTCCCGTTTGAAATTGTAGCCGAGAAATTACCTCTAGCGATATTGGAATCATTAGCACAGGAAATTCAGGAAGAATCGGCATTGGCGCGTTTGGAAGCGCTGTTGCTGGGGACGGCTGGATTGCTACCTTCGCAGAGAGTCGACACTCTTCACTTATCCTGTAATGAGGTGTGGGCACAAACTGTAGAAAGGAAGTGGCGTGCCATCCAGCACCCGCCAGCATTGTCTCCTACAGATTGGCGCTTGTTCCGAGTGCGCCCGGCGAATTTCCCGGCACGCCGTTTGGCGGGCATGGCGCGTCTGCTCTGTCAGTATCGGGCAGGTGGATTACTGGTGGGGCTGCTTGAACAGGTAGAGGAGTCATTCACAGATGATGGCGGGCTTGAGTTGGAGGTTGGGTTGATAGTTCCTGCGGAGGGTTACTGGGTGGACCACTATGCTCCGGGGAAGCAGTGCCAGAAGTTAGATCGTTTTCTCATCGGGCAGTCGCGCGCCAAAGAAATTATGGTGAACGTGTTACTGCCTTTTACCGCGGCTTATGGTGAGCGGTTCAGTCGGTCGGGAATCGGGGAAAGAGCTTTGGCACTATACTGTAATTCTACGTCTGCTGACGAAAACACTATCGAAAGGCATATGCGTGTCCAACTGGGGCTAAAGCGGTCGCAGGTAAAGTCAATGCGGCGACAGCAGGGCTTGCTCCATCTCTACAAACGTTTCTGCACTGAAGGGAGATGTGGGGAGTGCCTTGTATTGAATAACGGTTAATAACTTTTAAGAATAAGTGTACCCACCTCATTTTATCCTTAACTTCAGATGTAAGCCAGTTGTCTATTTGGACTTATCTCAACGATAAAATGTTATAATCCTGTCAGAACGAGACTGGTGAATAGTCCAGAGAGGTGACAAATGCGTAGTACGTGGAAACCCTTGGTTTTAGTGCTTCTCATTTCGTTTTTGGTTAGCATATCTTCATGCTCTTATTTACAAGAGAATGAAGACTTAACAAATCAATACAATGATGTGGTGCAAAAGTATAATACCTTACTTCAGCAGAATAATGATTTAATACAACAATACAATAGTCTACTAGAACAGAATAATAAATATCGTGAAGAAATTAAGACTACGTGGGATAATTATCAAAAGGAACTCCAGACTGCGTTAGAGGGCGCAATTGTTCCCCCGTATATTACTATGAACGGGAGAAAAGCATCTTACTCTTTTCGCAATTTAGATAATCAGATAGAATCGTGGTCATTTGATGTTGAGATCCTAGAGGCAAATACAATAACTGGGACTTTTATGCGTGGGGTTGACATTTCAGAGTTGAATTGGCTTGGGTTGAACAGTATTGCACAAAGGTTCATTAACGGCAATAAGTATGTCATTCTCGGTGGTAATTTTACTTTTCTTGATTATAGACCTTATATAGTCAAGGAGAGTTTCCAAAGTCCAGCTTTAAATTTCTATTCTAGACATAATGATGATGAAAGCAGGATAAAAGAAGTCTGGAATATGGTAACTCAATTGTGTTCCTATGTAGGTGAGTTGAAAGAGACGCCTCGTTTACCTCTAGAGACTCTTTTATTCGGCGGGGGAGATTGCGAGGATTTAGCTATTCTCACAGCAAGTATTCTTAAAGCAATGTCATCGGACTGGACTGTGCAATTGGTTTATATGGATGGGGATGACCCTTCAAGTTGTAACAAGGTCAACCACGTCTCTGTATTTGTAGACACAGGAACATATAAAACGTTTGTAGAAAGTACTAACAAAAATATTATGAATCCCTACCAGAGCGTAGACGGATTCTACGTGAAAATACCATAGAGGTATTCAGTGAAATGACCTCCATCGAATCATACTTTGGAAGCCGAATTGTTTCTAATCTCATTCCGCACTCGATACGGAATCCAGTTATTATTTTCTGGATTCCAGCTTTCGCTGGAATGACAAACGGGGGGATCTTATAGAGGAACGGGCTATTCCAGCTTTAAATTCGGCACCACGTCCAGGGACAGGTCGCTGTTTTTACCCGCTCGAAAGCGGAAGTAGCCGCAGGCGGCAATCATGGCGGCGTTGTCCGTGCACAGAATCATGGGGGGGATGAGGACGGGTAATGGTGACTGAGCAACAAGGGTCTGCCGCAGGGCTTTATTGGCGGCAACCCCGCCGCAGAGGATGATTTGCTTCACCCGGTGCTCCTGTGCCGCGGCAATGGTCTTGGTCACGAGCACTTCGACTAAAGCCGCTTGAAAGCTGGCGGCACCGTCAGCAGGGTTAGGGATTTTCCCTTCTTCTGCCAGCCGTAGTAATGCCGTCTTGATGCCGCTGAAGCTGAAATCATTGGTGCCTTTGAGCCAGGCGCGCGGTAGAGGCACGGAGTCTTTGCCAGTCGCGGCGGCTTTCTCAATGGCGGGACCACCGGGGTATCCCAATCCCAGCACGCGGGCGGCTTTATCGAAGGCTTCGCCGGCGGCATCATCACGCGTCCGCCCGAGCAGTGTGTAATCGCCGTGCCCGCGCATCAGCACCAGGTCGCTGTGGCCGCCGGATACAATCAAACAGAGCAGTGGGAATTCGGGAAGTGTTCCAGACAGCCAGTTGGCATAAATATGTCCTTCCAGGTGATTCACACCGACGAGGGGTAAACCGTGTGCGAGGCTGATGGCTTTGGCGGCATTGACTCCGGTAAGGAGGGAGCCAGCCAGTCCCGGTCCTGACGTGACGGCGATGGCGTCCAGGTCTTGCCATGTTACCTTTGCTTTTGACAAGGCGCTGGCGATGATAGGAATGATGCTCAGGGTATGTTGTCGGGAAGCAACCTCCGGCACGATGCCACCATAGCGGGCGTGGATATCCACCTGTGAAGCGATTTCATTAGAGAGGATTTTCACGCCGTCCTCAACGATAGCGGCAGCCGTCTCATCGCAGGATGTTTCAATACCGAGTATTTTCATACGATTTGATTATAGTTTAAGCGAGGCAGGTTACGCAAAAGTTTGGAGATTCAGTGAGTAGTGTCCGGAGGAATATCATTAATAGTGGAGTTTAGTTTTTCTGTTGCTTTTTTAAGTGAGGTGAGTCGGTTGCTTAGGTTTTCGATTTGAATTATGAGGGCTGAAATTTCGTCGATAGGTGGAGGAGTAGGATGAGGAGTTGGGTTGGGAGGAGTAAAAGATGGACTAGCAATAACGCTGATATAGGTAATGCCAAACGCAAATATAGTCAATCCAAATGCTGCAACATTAACATCAATTTGTTCGGAAAATGTATCAACAAATGAAGGAAACATAGCCATTGTTATTACGCAGAAACTTAACAAGAGTATAAGGGAAAATAACAGTGGACTGTGCCATTGGCGAAGTTGTTTGAATGAAGATAGATAAGTTAGAGCAAATACAATAAGAATGGAGAAAAGGAATAGTAATGAGACGAATGTAAAAGCTTTGTCTTTAAAATAATAGGCAGAGAAAAATGCGATAACGAAGATAAGCATACTAGAGATTGTTGTAATTTGAAATCGTTTCTTCATAGAGGTTTCTGTATCCATATTCATTGAATCTCCTTCGTATTTATTGTTTATTAAATCAAAATAAATAAAGTAAGTCAATGCGTGTAATGACAGTTATGGGAAAAAGAATAGGTCTGTGTGCTTCCTGAAGAAAGGTTAGTGAAGCTGGTTAGAGGGTTGTGAATGTCCATTGGCACGAAGATTATAGGGTTGAGACACTACCCGAATGTACTTTACTCTGGCTTACGCTTGATTATACCATGTGTTCAGGCTCTGGAGAACTCGAAGGGGAAGAACTGTAGCATTACATCAAAATACCATTACCCAACTATCAGAATAAGCTTGCTAAAGAGGCAATGTCTACCTCATCCCGACTTTGTGTTACAATAGGCTAGAAATTCCTGACCCATATGCTTTCTACTGGTATGGTCTGTGTTTGTGGAGGGGAGATGAGCACTACCTCCTACACCACACTAGGGAGGTGACGAACAATGGATATGGAATGGTTCCGTGACTTGAGTATAACCATCCTGGGTTTTGTGACCACGGGTGTGCTCATCTTTGTTGCAATACTAGTCTACCGTCTGTATCGAAAAATAACAGCAACGTTCGATCTGATACAAACACTGATGAAAAGTATTAATGATACAGTCAATACAGTGGAAGAGATTATTAAAACAACATCCCAAAATATTAACGATACTATTATAGAAGTAAAGGACAACATAAAACTGGTATTAAAAGGTATAAGTGATTCCATCTTCCAGGTACGAGAGGGTATCAAGCCAGTACTTTCGGTATTCTCTATTATTTCTGGAATTAATAAGGGATTTAAATATATAAAGAAAATGTTCAAAAAGGAAAGTAATGAAGGGGGAGACAGTAATGAGTAAGGACCTTGTTATCGGTTTTGGTATCGGCTTACTCTCCGGGGTAGTCATTGGTGGAGTTATCGCATTGCTGTATGCACCGAAGACGGGACAAGAGACCAGGCAGCTAATTAAAGACAAGGCGACTGAAGTGGTGGACGCGGTCAAGGAAAAGGCCAGCGGAGTTATGGATACGGCCAAGGAGACAGCATCCGAGGCAAGCCGGAAGGGACAGGTGGTAGTCAATGCACTCAAAAGCTAGAAACCATATTAGTGACAGACGGCTAACCAGGCAAACGAGGTTGCCCATCGCCGCTACCATTGACTATCCTCTCTTACCACACAGGTGACGGCAGTGAAGGTTAGACATGAGTTCAGTTAACGCGCTAATAAGCCCACGGACTGAGAGGACGGAAGCCAAATTTTAAACAATGCAAACAACAATATTCTTGTCAACAGTAGGTCTCAAATGAAAAAGAAACCCATACTTCAGTTCGCTATATCTATCATCATGGTGCTTGATATTGCATTGGTATCAGCCTGTACCTTTACAGCTCCAACACCGGACACCACCGCACCTACGGTTAGCTCTACCATACCGGTTAATGCTGCTACGGGTGTGGCTATCAACAGTGCAATCACTGCCATTTTCAGCGAGGCGATGAACCCATTGACGATTATCTCAGTCACCTTCACCTTAAAACAGGGGGACACGCCTGTTTTAGGCATAGTGAGCTACTCCAAGGTGAGCGCGATATTCGTACCGGCGAGTAGTCTCACCACCAGCACCCCATATACTGCTACGATTACCATCGGGGTCAAGGATTTGGCAGGTAATGCACTTGCAGAGGACTTCATATGGAACTTTACCACCGGTGAAGCACCGGATACTACCGCCCCTATGGTAACCGGAACTATCAATGACAACGGCGCGATAAACGTGCCCGTAAACACCAAAGTTGGCGCCTTTTTCAGTGAAGCGATGGACCCGTTAACGGTTACCAAAACCACCTTCACCTTAAAGCAGGGGAACAAGCGTGTCCCCGGGACGGTGAGCTACTCTAACGTGAGTGCAGTATTCGTACCGGCGAGTAATCTTGCCTACAATACCCTCTATACCGTTACGATTACCACCGGGGTTAAGGACCTGGCAGGCAATGCAATGGCTGCTCCATATATATTGAGTTGGACCACCGGTGCCGCCCTGGATATTACCGCACCCATGGTAACCGGAACCATTCATACTAACGGCCAGACAAACGTGCCCATCAACACCAAAGTTGGTGTCACCTTCAGTGAGGCAATGGACCCGTTAACGGTTACCAATGTAGCATTCACCTTGAAGCAGGGGAACACGTCTATCCTAGGGACAGTGACCTACTCCGGTGTGAGCGCGGTGTTCGTACCAGCAAGTAATCTTGCCTACAATACCCTCTATACCGTTATGATTACCACCGGGGTTAAGGACCTGGCAGGCAATGCAATGGCTGCTCCATATATATTGAGTTGGACCACCGGTGCCGCCCCGGATATTACCGCACCCATGGTAACCGGAACCATTCATACTAACGGCCAGACAAACGTGCCCATCAACACCAAAGTTGGTGTCACCTTCAGTGAGGCGATGGACCCATTAACCGTTACCAATGTAACATTCACCTTAAAGCAGGGGAACACGTCTATCCTAGGGACGGTGACCTACTCTAACGTGAGCGCGGTGTTCGTACCGGCGAGTAATCTTGCCTACAATACCGTCTATACTGTTACTATTACCACCGGGGTTAAGGACCTGGCAGGCAATGCAATGGCTGCTCCATATATATTGAGCTGGACCACCGGTAAAGACCCAGACACCACCGCACCCACTGTTAACTCCGTCATCCCAACTAATCTCGCCACGGGGGTGGCTATCAATAGTGCAATCACTGCCATCTTCAGTGAGATGCTGGACCCATTAACAGTTACCAATGTTACCTTCACGTTGAAGCTTGGGACATCACCCGTATTTGGTACAGTGCACTATTCTGGTAATACGGCAACTTTTACACCATTTAATTCGCTCGTAGCCAACACCGTCTATACTGCCACCATTACCACCGGGATTAAAGACCTGACAGGTAACGCGCTCTCAAATAACTTTACCTGGAGCTTTACAACCGGCGCCCAGATAGTCCGGATATTTCGTTCCGAGTAGCATTAGTAGAGGTTTAGTTTGAACTCAGTCGGCGCACTAATAAAACGGCACTGGCAGCTCATTGTTTTCACATTGGGATTAGTCTTCGTGTTGATTTTAATCTGGGCGTTACGAAGCGTCCTTCTGCCTTTTATTATTGGATTCATCCTCGCCAGCCTGCTTTTACCGATTATCCATTGGGTTGAGAAACACCTTCTTGGCGCAGGCAAGAAGCCGAAGCTAAAACAGCTAAAACGTATTGCCATCATAGTGGTAGTGTATGTTCTGACCCTGGCTGTCATCGGCTTGTTAATATTCTATACCATTACACTCGTAGGTAAGGCCATGGGGACCCTAACACAGGACACTTCCCAGATCATCCCGAATGGCTTGTACACAATAAAACAATGGCTTAAATCTATCCCGCTACTATCTTCACCAACAATTCAGGCACAGATTGATGCATTGGCCTTGAAAGCCGGTGTGGCACTGCCTAATGTACTAAATGACTTCTTGACAAGTACTGTGAAGATGGTCCAAACCTCCGCAGGCATGATTTTGGGGTTTATTATCATGCCAATTTTTATCTTCTTTATTCTGAAAGACTGGGGCAGACTGCGTGACCGTTTTTATGCTACGCTGCCGACATGGGCTCTGACACACACGAAGAGCATTTTATCTATTCTCCAAAATGTGGTGGGGCGCTATATTCGCGGACAGCTACTCCTGGGGCTGGCTGTTGGACTCTGCGTCGGTGTCTTGTTGTTCGTTATGAAAATTGAGTTTGCTCTGCCGCTAGCTATCTTTGCGGGTATCACAGAACTCGTGCCAACGATTGGTCCTTGGCTGGGTGGTGGCCTGGGTGTCCTGGTTACGCTGGCTACGGCCCCGGAAAAGGTCATCTGGGTGGGTCTCGGCTATTTGCTGATTCAACTGCTTGAGAACAACCTACTTGTACCTAGAATTCAAGGCTCGCAAATGGAGATTCATCCAGCATTCATAATAATGCTCAGTATTCTCGGAGCTTACTTTGCCGGAATCCTAGGGTTTATTATCGTCCTGCCGCTCACCATGACCGTCATCAAGATATTCAAGTACTTGCGGGATAGCACGCGTGACGGTGCCATTAGCTAGCTTCATCCGGCCACCAGACCGCTTGCGAATATTTCCGCGTGACTTCATAGACACTAATTAATGTGATTGATAGAAGGAAAATGAACTAGGGTTATGGTTAATCAAATAAAGCGCTTGAACGCCAGCTTACAGAAGGCAAAAGACCGTCTGCTAAAAAATCCTACAGTGCAATTGATATCCCGCACCGTAGAGGGAGCAGGCAATCACGATGCCGCGCAAAGAGCCGCCGGTGTAGCCTATTATGCAATCTTATCCATATTTCCACTTCTATTGGTACTCATTGCTGTTTTTGGTTTTTTCTTACCTTCAGTAAATGTACAAGACGAACTGCTGAAATTTGTCGGCAAAAATCTTCCCGGTGCTACCGATATCTTGAGGCAAAATATTGTGAGCATTGTAAAACTACGGGGTGCCATGGGTTTGCTAAGCCTAGTTATCCTTTTTTGGGGCGCGAGTGCGATGTTCAGTGCGATAAGCCTAGCGATTAATCGCGCCTGGGATATTCGCCGGTACCGCCCTTTCTTCATTAGAAAAGCCAGCGAACTGGGTATGGCATTAAGTACATGTATTCTATTCCTTCTCTCCATGGGAGCTAGTGCCATCGATGCAATTTTGCAAGGATTATTTGACTTACCTGCAGCAACACTGATAATAGTAGATATATGTAGCAGGCTGGTAGCATTCCTGCTGATACTGGGCGTTTTCCTGTTACTCTATAAACTCATTCCGTACACCAAGACATACTGGCGTTATATTTGGCCAGGAGCGCTTCTGGCCGCTATCCTCTTCGAAATCGCCAGGACTCTGTTTGTTTTCTACCTTGAGAACTTCGCTAACTACCAGCTTATCTATGGTTCTATCGCCTCGATTATTGCCCTACTCGTCTGGATATACTATTCGGCATTTATCATGATTCTGGGTGCAGAGTTCACCTACCAATATGGTCGCATGCGCTACTCGGTGACTACGGGGAGTGGCACCGATAAATAAAAAGGAGGCAACAACATGGGTATCTTATTATTTATTGGCATTATTCTCTTAATCCTGTGGCTACTGGGATTTTTCGTCTTGAGTCTAGGCGCTCTGATCCATATAGCACTTGTTATCGCAGTCATTTTAATAATTATCTGGCTGCTGAAACAAGTTTTCAAACTCTTTTAACCGTTCCAGCCTTTAAGTAAGACTTTGCGTCTAGAGTCAGCCACCTTATTTTCGAAATGACGCTAAAGACTTAAAACGTCTTTTTAGTACTATGTTATGCAAGTACTTTCTGGCCTATAGTTTATAGTATCGCGCCGAAGTGGAGTATTTGAATAGCAGCTCAGTCACACTTTGCGTCTTTGACTAATATGGAGCTATATTAAAGCATAAATATTCATCGTTAAGTAGCGCCTGATGAATTCTCTCGCAAGATAAGAAACAGCCTCCCCTGAACCAGGAGGCTATTTCTTGATATATGACAAGTTGTCTTTTCGTTAAATGCTAGAAGATTGCGTAATTTCCAGTTTCGTGGGGATTATCACTATCCACCTCATCCCGACTTTGTGTTACAATAAGTTAGAAATTCCTGACCTATATACTTTCTACTGGTATGGTCTGTGTTTGCGGAGGGGAGATGAGTAACGATATTCAAGCGGTACTTAATACCGCGAGGGCGATTATCGATAATGTCGAGCGGGTGATTATCGGTAAGCGGGACGTCATTGAGCTTGCCGTCATCGCTCTGATGAGTAAAGGGCATTTGCTGATTGAAGATGCGCCGGGCGTCGGCAAGACCATGCTGGCACGGAGTCTGGCGAAATCACTCGACTGTACCTTCAAACGTATTCAGTTTACACCTGATATGCTTCCGAGTGATATTACCGGGGTTTCCGTGTACAACCAGAAAACCGGCGACTTCGAGTTCCGCCCCGGTCCAATAATGGCGCAAATCGTCCTCGCTGATGAAATCAACCGCGCCACCCCGAAGGTGCAATCAGCCCTACTGGAATGTATGGAAGAAGCGCAGATTACCGTGGAGGGTAATACCCATAAGATGCCCGCTCCTTTTCATGTCCTCGCCACCCAGAATCCCATCGAATACGAGGGTACTTTCCCTCTACCGGAAACCCAGCTTGACAGGTTCCTTGTACGTATTAATATCGGCTACCCTTCTCCGTCTGACGAAGTCAACATCATGAATCAACAGCAATATTCTCATCCCATAGATACGCTCAAGTCGGTGGCTTCCAGTGCTGATTTGGAAATGCTCCAGGCGGCTGTCAGAGATATCTATGTCGATGACCTGGTCAAGCAGTACATTGCGGCGCTGGTCGGGGCAACCCGCAACCATCCCTCAATCTTTCTCGGCGCATCTCCCCGTGGCTCTCTCTCACTCTACCGCACTGCACAGGCGCGCGCTTTGATTCAGGGTCGCGACCACATTCTACCGGACGATGTAAAAGTACTTGCCGAGCCGGTTCTCGCGCATCGCTTGATACCGCGTCTGACTGATTCCTCCCACGATAAAACCGGACGGGCAATAATCGCCAAACTATTAGAGACGGTTCCTGTTCCCGGTGTAACCGTAAAATAGAGTTATATGTTACCCGGTGGTTCGGTGGTGGAGTGGTGTCAATGAAATTCAGAGATATTTTTATAATAGCGGTACCTATCGCAATCTTGGCTCTGGCTCTTCTCCTGGGGTCAATTCTTTTGCTACGTCTGTTCTTCGTCACTGCACTTATCAGTATTATTGGCTATCTCTGGACAATTCTTAGTGTCCGCAACCTGATAGTTAGCACCGGCAAGCCACCTTTACATCTGCAAGTCGGAGATACCTTCCAGCGTGAAATCGTCCTGACCAATCCCGGACGGATACCCCGTCTCTGGCTCAAGCTTCATGACAATACCAATTTACCCGGTCACCGTGATACCACTATGGTAAACGTCATGGGTAAACAAGCCCATCTGTGGCAAACAACCTTCACTTGCCAGAAAAGAGGGCACTACCATCTGGGACCCACCACAATAACCACCACCGACCCATTCGGCATATTCAGACATCAGCGCATTTTGGGGCAAGAGCAGGGCATCATTGTCTATCCGGCAACAGTTGACCTGCCGCTATTCCGTTTTGCATCATTCAGCGACTTTGGTTACGGTTCTGGTTATCAGTCGATCAGCCATATCAGTCCCAATGCCTCCAGCGTACGCCAGTATGCAAGCGGCGATAGTCTTCATCATATCCACTGGCGCAGTACGGCGCGCACCGGCTCCCTTATGGTAAAAATGTTTGACGCCGACCGTTCCTATAACGCCTCCAAAACCGCCTGGATACTGCTCGATATGAACGAGGAATCCCATTTCGGACGTGAAGGGGAGAACAGCGATGAGTATGCCATTACTATTGCCGCTTCCCTGGTCAGAAAATACCTCCAGGGCGGTATGCGTGTTGGCATGATAGCATCCGATGACCGACGGTATTTTGCTCCTGCAGAAAGGGGTGAGGAGCACCTCTGGGAGATACTTGAAGTCCTGGCACTAATGAAGAGCGATTGGAAAACGAAGTTGAATGAAATTGTATCGCAGCATCTGGATAGCTTCCGTGACAATCCGCTGGTCATTATCGTTGCCACATCGATGACAGAGGGTCTCATGGATACCGTCCACCAGTTGAAAAACCGGGTCGATTCACTCGTGGTTGTTCTGCTTGATATTGACAGCTTTAAAGGCCGTCCGTCCGGAGTGGATACCTCCCGGACGCTAATTTGGGCAGGGGCACAGGTTTACACAGTCAGAAAAGATGAGGAATTAGCCAAGGCACTGGATAGCAGGACAACGCGTATTCATCCGCTCATGGTCTAGGTAAAGTAATATGACTCAAAACGTTCGTCAGACAATAATAAGCCGCTATCAGCAGGTGCTCAATCAATTCGGGCTCAGTACTATATTGACTGTCATCGTTACCGGCTTTGGTTTCCTGTCTATTGCCATCGCCGTCTGGTCAATCGAACACGCCGACTGGATTTCACCAGAGCCGTCTCTTATTACTACCCTTGCCCTGGCGACAACAGCCGCTATCATTCTGGCAAAGATACCACTAAACCGTATTGTTGCTTTCTTACTCGCTGTTATTATCGGCATTATCATTATTGTTTGGCAGAGTACTCAGTTGTTTGTCGCTACAGAAAATACTTCCTCTTTCCAACTCTGGTGGGAAAGTATCACCAGTGGCCGCCCCAGCGAAGGCACTATCTACTTTGCCATGTTTCTCATTCTCATCACCTGGATAATCGGTTTTATTTCCATCCGGTCTATCCTGCGGAAACACAACGCCTGGCCCGCGGTCGTTATGGGCACCGTAATGCTCATCGTCAATTTGACCAATCTGCCGCGTGAAAATTATTACTTTTTCGCTCTCTTTTTCCTGTGTGCCATTATTCTCCTCGCAGTGACAAATCTGGCAAAAGTTGGAAGTAACCTGCTTGAATGGCAGGAAAAGTATATCCGCCGCGGTGTTGCTTACTTTTCAGTAGCAGTCATCTCAATCAGCCTGGTCACGACGAGCATTGCTTATTTTGTCCCCGAACCACCTATCGACAAAATTGGTATCAAACTGGACACCAGTTCTTTCAATAGCCGTAGTGTTCAAGAGCTCTGGTTCAATATTTTTGCTAGTGTCAGCAGTAAATGGACAACACTGAAAAGCCAGCAGCAGGAACAGCTACTCTTCAAAGACCCGCTGGAAACCGGGGACAAGATTCGTTTCTTGATAAGCACCGACCGCTCTAATTACTGGCGGACGCGTCGTTATGATGTCTACGAGGCTTGGGGATGGTCGAGTACGCTCGAAACGGAGGAACAACTGCGGTCATTGGAACAAATTACGTATCAAGAAGGTTTGCAGAAGGGCAATATTCTCTTTTACACCGTGGAGAATCGATTAAAAACAGACGTCATCCTCTCGCTCGGTGCCGTGACATCGGTCGATATTCCCGTAAAGCTTCAGGCATTCTCTAATGAGCAAACCGATGAGTTTACCACATCGACAACCGGGGTCAGAGATATTGCCACCATCGTCTCTACGCAGATTCTAAGACCATATCAGCGTTATCGTGTAAGCGCCAGTGTAATAGAAGCATCTCCGGAAGAGCTAAACCAGGCAGATGAGGATTACCCGAAGTGGGTGACCGACCACTACCTGCAATTACCGGACGATTTCCCGAGCACGGTCAGAACTCTCAGTGAAGAAATCACCCGGGATGCAAAAACGCCTTATGAAAAGGCGATTGCGATTCAAGCATATCTCCGCCGTCTCCACTATGACCAGCAGGTGCAGGTGCCACCCGCAAACACCGATGGCGTGGAATATTTTCTATTCAGTACCGAGCGGGGAGTGTGTACCGAATTCGCTTCCGCGATGGCAGTGATGTTGCGTGCTAGCGGTGTTCCTGTAAGAATTGCTACCGGCTACTTCCGCGGGGAACTGGATGAAGAAACAGGATATTACGTCATTCGTGGAAGGAACTACCACGCGTGGGTAGAAATCTACTTCCCGCAATATGGTTGGATTAATTTTGAAGCCACTCCTGCTACCCCAGAAATAGTAACTACCGCTGAGATAATAGAAGATACCGATTACAATTTTTCGTTCTCTTCAGGCGAGGAGCTTCCATTCTGGATGCTGGAAGACCCCTTTGCCTCAATCGGTTTAGAATCATCCGGAGGTACTTACGTATATCGCCATCTCCCCATGCCTTACCTCTACCTGCTCGGTGCTCTAACGCTGATTGTGACCGCCATTTACGTTACGAGGGAAGCACTTGACCGCTGGGTGAGACGTCTTCAACGTGTTCACACTGCGGATGAAGCCTACCAGCGTATGTGTATTCTAGCCAACCGTGGAAACTCGGGCCCCTTTGATTATGAGACGCCGACGGAATTCGGTCAGCGCCTTACGAAATACCTGCCGGGACAGGAAAATACCATCGACCTTGTTATCCAGTTATACCTAGGTGTTAAGTACAGCCCACGTAAGTCTATCAATGAGCAGGACATTATCAAGATGCAAAAAGCGTGGGTAGAGTTAACCTCATCCCTAGTCAGAAACATGTTGCGTCTACGTAAATGGACTTTAGTCAGGTTCTTCTGGCGTCCCTGACCTGACGATGTGTTAACTATTGTCCTGACGTAACTCACTCTGTACTATGCTATGAAAATATAAAAAGGAATGCGTTGACTTTTCAAATGGTATCCGTTACTATGCGGTAAATAGATTGGAGAGTAAATTATGGTAGGAGCAGCACTAAGTGGTATCAAGGTTGTTGAGTACGCTAATATGGTCGCCGGACCGTATTGCGGCAAATTATTAGCCGACTTGGGTGCAGATGTTATCAAAGTCGAACCGCCGGAAGGCGACCCCGCCCGTACCTTCGGCCCTTTCCCCGATAATAAACCACACCGCGAGAAAAGTGCCCTCTTTCTCTATAACAACACGAGTAAACGCGGTATCACACTGAATCTCAAGACATCAGAAGGCAAGGAGCTTTTCACACGCTTGATTCAATGGGCGGATGTGCTCATTGATAATCATCCACCGGGGCATCTAGAGAGCCTCGGATTTAGTGATGAAGCTATTCATAGAGCGAATCCTCGCCTTATCTATACCTCAGTCACACCCTATGGACGCACCGGACCGAGAGCACAGGTCGAGGGAGATGAATTAACACTTGCTCATGCCAGTGGACTGGGAAATCTCATGCCAGTCCGTTCTGCAAACATCAATCGGGCTCCGGTCAAACCCGGCGGTTTTCAAGTAGCTTACCAGAGCGCTGTCAACGCGGCAGTGGTGACGATGGCAGCCTTTATTGGCAGGGGTAAAACAGGCAAGGGGCGTATCATCGATGTTTCCATGCAGGAAGTTATCATGGGATTATTACGTCCGGGTATTGCCAGCTCCCGCTATCAGCGTGCTTCCTGGAGTCGCGTTCCCGACCGTCCACCCGCTATGGGTAGAATGAAAACAAGCGATGGCTACCTGGTTCTCGGCGCCGTGGAAGACAACCATTTCCGCAATTTGCGGGAGATGATGGGTAATCCACCCTGGATGGCTGGCGACCAGTGGCTTAGCATGAATTATCGCTCTCATCACCTGATGGATATAGCGCCGCAGTTGGATGCCTGGATGGAGAAACAAAATAAGAAGGAAATCAGTGAAAAGCTAGCAAGCAAAGGTGTCCCACTGGGTCCTATCAACTCTATAAAAGATATCATGGAAAACAAGCAATACGCCTTCAGACAATATTTTACTGAGGTCTGGCATCCCGTAGCCGGTAAATACAAATACGCTGGCTGGCCTTATCAAATGACCGCCTCACCACCACGGGTATCTCGTCCCGCTCCCCTCCTCGGACAGCATGATGAGGAGATTGCTTGTAAGGAGCTTAAGTATTCGCAAGAAGGCTACCATCAACTCGAAAAGTCCGGAGCCTTCGGAAGGATACGGCGATGAACGAAAATATACTACCACTGGAAGGTATCAGAGTCGGGGATTTCAGCTGGGTCTGGGCAGGACCTTTCGCCACGATGTTACTGGCGATGCTCGGCGCGGAAGTTATCAAGGTAGAAGGGCACAAACGTACTGACCTCATGCGTCACAGTGTTATCTGGCCTCTGCCGGACCCTGCCCCTGCAGATGTCCCGCCTAATCAGGGTATGGGATACAATACCGTGAATTTAAATAAAAAAAGCCTGACCCTTGATATAAGCAAACCTGAAGGCGCACTGCTGGCGAGACAACTGGCAGTAAAATGCGATATCGTCATCGATAATATGCGGTCCGGCGTTATGGACCGAATCGGTCTAGGTTACGAAGCTCTGTGCAAACTCCGTCCCGATATCATTGTCCTCTCCTCGGGAAGCCGTGGCAAAGAAGGACCGGAAAAGGATTTCCCCGGTTACGCGACCATCCATAACGCCGTCGGTGGGGTTGCTTATGTGACGGGTTACCCCGATGATGCCCCATCGACCACCGTTGGGGATACCGATTTAATGAATGCCACCACTACTGCATTTATTCTCCTGGCGGCTTTGTATCACCGCATGCAGACTGGTGAAGGACAGTTCATCGATTACTCACAGTGCGAGGCTGTAACTTCACTTGCCGGAGAGATGGCACTTGCCTACCAGATGACTGGAAAAGTCCCGGAGCGAATGGGTAATGCACATCCTTATTTCGCTCCTCACAGTGTCTACCGGTGCTGGGGCGTGGACCGCTGGCTGGCGCTGGAAGTCCATTCCGATATTGAGTTCGCCGCCTTTGCCCGGGTCATCGGGAAACCGGAACTGTCTCAGGACCGGCGTTTCAAAACCATGAAGGCACGTAAGAGAAATGAGCGAGCGCTAGACTGGATTATCGAAGAGTGGACTCGACAGCGGGACCGCGATTGGATGGTTAACGAGTTTTGTCAGGCAGGTCTGGCAGCAGCACCATCACGCGACTGGCAGGACATATACGCCGACCCGCACCTCCGCGCTCGTGAGGCTTTTATAAAAGTCCAGCACCCGGAAATCGGACCGCTGGAATTAGTGGGCGTCCCTTGGAAAATGAGCGATTATACTCCACCACCAAACCGCGCTCCTCTGCTGGGCGAGCATAACGACTACGTCCTGCGGCAAATTCTGGGATTAAGTGAGAAGCAGGTTGCAGAACTACGTGAGAAAGACGTGATTAACTAGCGATGGTACGGAAAGCTGTCTCCGAAGCCTATCTCGACATCGAAACCACCGGACTTGCCCCGCCATACGCCGAAATCACCGTCATCGGGGTGTATCTGGTTGAGGGCGACAACAACCGCTTCGTACAATTGGTAGGGAAAGACTGCTCGGTGGCAAATCTTCTGTCTGCACTCGAGGGCGTGGATACCATCTACACCTATAACGGCTCGCGATTCGACCTGCCCTTCATCCGCGATTATCTGGGCGTTGACCTGATTGACCTGTTCGGTCACCACGACCTGATGTACGATTGCTGGCAGTGCAATCTCTATGGTGGCTTCAAGAAAGTTGAGATGCAGTTGGGTATCGAACGTGAATCGAAGGGGATGGACGGTTACGACGCCGTATTATTGTGGCAGAGATACCTGCGTTACGATGATAAAAAAGCCCTCAAGAAACTCCTCCACTATAATAAGGAGGATGTGGTAAACCTGAAGGTGCTACGGGATAAACTGATTAATATCCGTTGGTAATCATTAACAGACAGCCGGGAGTATACCATGCCCACCTATTCAAATTCACGATTAAGCACCTACGAAAACTGCCCGTTTCAGTTCAAACTCACCTACATCGATAGAATCAAGCGGGAGACAGAAGGTGTCGAAGCTTTTCTGGGCAATCGTGTGCATGAAACTCTCCGAAAATGTTATGACGATATCCGCCGCACCAAACTCAACACACTCGATGAACTCCTTGCCTGCTATGAAAGTTTGTGGCAGAAGAACTGGCACGATGACATTGTCATTAACCGTAAAGAATTAACGGCAGAACACTACCGCAATCTGGGCAGGAAAATGCTGGAGACATACTATCAAAGATATGCCCCTTTCGGTGCGGACATCACCATCGGCACGGAACTGATGCTCAACTTTGCTCTGGATGAGGCAAAAAAATATCGACTCACAGGGCTGGTCGACCGCCTTGCCCGTGCACCGGATGGTGTTTTCTGGATTCACGATTACAAGACCTCAGCACATTTGCCGAGTCAGGAAGAAGCGGATAGAGATAGACAACTTGCTCTCTACCAGATAGGCGTCCGTAAACGCTGGCCCGATGTTCAAAATATCCGCCTTGTCTGGCATTACCTTGCCTTCGATTACGAACTTATCTCCAGGCGCACGGACGAGTCACTGGCGGAACTGGTTAACAACACCACGCAATTGATTGACCGCATCCAGGCTGATATTGAATTCGCTCCTAAAGAATCAGTGCTGTGTGATTGGTGCGAGTACCCCGACCTCTGCCCGCAACGTAAACACCTATTTGTTGTGGAAAATCTGCCGCCGAACCAGTATCTCACAGAGCCGGGTGTGGTGTTGGTTAACAAGTATGCAGAATTGAAGCAAAAAGCCAGTGAAATTGACCAGGACATGGAGCAGGTCAGGGAAGCACTGATTGAATATGCCCGCCGTGAAAACGTCTCTGTTATTACAGGGAGCGGCCAGAAAGCCAGAATCAGGTCTGACATGAAGTTGAAGTTTCCCAGTAAAAATGACCCGGAGCGTGACGCACTGGATAATGCCATCATTCAGGCAGGCAAGTGGGCAGATGTGTCCCAGTTAGATACAAACGCACTGACCCGCATCATCGAACACGAGAGCTGGGATAAAACATTGATCGACCGTGTGATGCAATACGGTAAGTTGGAACAGACCACGACAATTTCGCTTTCCAAGTTAAAGGAAAGGGAAGAGTAAATCGCAATCCGAAGCGGACGGCGGAGCTCGAACCTGCATCCAGTTACCCTGAGATAAACCATCCACTTCAACACAGAAAAGGAGCAGAAATGAATCAGGATACCATCGTCGTCGAAAACCTGAGCTACCATTACGGTAAAATTCTGGCGGTAGACCATATCAGCTTCCGGGTTGCCCGACAGGAAATTCTCGGTTTCCTCGGTCCCAATGGCGCCGGCAAATCGACCACCGTCAAGGTGCTCACCGGACAACTGCGTCTGCAGGAAGGGCGCGTCACTCTCCTCGGCATGGATATCGCGCATGATATCGAACGTGTACAGGCGCGGATGGGTGTCTGTTTCGAGCAACCCAATCTCTATGAACAGATGACTGCTCTGGAGAACCTGGAACTCTTTGCGCGATTATTCAGTATGAAAATCTTCGATGGCTATGCTCTGCTGAAAAAGGTCGGACTGGAAGGCAGGGAAAAGGATAGAGTCGCTAATTATTCCAAGGGGATGAAACAGCGACTGATGGTGGCACGCTCACTTGTGAATCAGGCAGAAATACTTTTTCTTGATGAGCCGACCTCCGGGCTCGACCCGGTCTCCGCTGATTCCATTCGTAACCTGATTCTAAAAGAGCGGGAGCGGGGCGCTACTGTTTTCCTGACTACCCATGATATGTGGGAAGCGGACAAGCTTTGCGACCGGGTGGCATTCCTCAATCAGGGAAAAATTGCCGCTATTGATACCCCACACACACTAAAACAGCAGTACGGACAGCGATCGCTGGTGGTAGAGATTTCCCACGACGGTCAACTGGAAGAACGCACCGTTACCCTGGACAAGGCAGAGACACCCGATGCGGTGCGGGAGCTTTTCAGCCATGAGAAAGTGGTCACCGTGCACAGTCAGGAAGCCACCCTGGAGGATATTTTTCTCAAGGTAACCGGGCAGAGGCTGACCTTATGAACGCCCGCCTGATTATGACGCTGATTAAAAAAGACCTTACCCTTTTCACCCGCAACCAGTTCTACTTCATTATTACCATCGTCGGGCTGGTCATGTACATATTGATGTACTTCGTGATGCCGAAGACAATGGATGAGACTCTGAAACTGGGCATTTATGCCCCGGGAATGCCCGCAGTCGAGAACTCTCTTGTCAGCGACCATGGTATCGAAGCAAAAACCTTCGGCACGATTGAAGAACTACGTGAAGCGGTGATGCGGAATGAATATCCTGCCGCCATCGCCCTACCGGAAGACCTACTAAGCAAGCTGGCTACAGGACAGAAGCCAGTCGTGACTATCTATTTCTCGTCCAGCGCCCCGGAAGAAATGAAAGGCGCGATTAAGGCGCTGGTAAATCAACTGGCATATCTGGTGACGGAACAACAGACACCACTGGAGATGCGAAGTGAGGTCTTGGGTCCCGACTTGCTGGGAATGCAGATACCCTGGCGTGACCGCCTTATCCCGATGCTGGCAATAATGATTCTGGGGCTTGAAATCATGAGCCTGGCAAGTCTCATCAGCACCGAAGTCGAGCAAAACACGGTAAAGGCATTGTTGGTAACACCGCTCAAACTCCGTCACCTCTTCACCGCGAAAGCCATCCTTGGCATCGGATTGTCATTCATCCAGGTTTTGCTCTTTATCATCGTCGTTGGTGGTTTATCCCATGAACCGCTGACCATGATGCTGGTGCTGTTGCTAGGCAGTATTCTGGTAACCGGACTAGGCTTCCTGATTGCCTCACTGGCACACGATATGATGGGCGTCACCAGCTGGGGAATGATTGCAACTATCACCTTTTTTATCCCGGCGATCGGAGGCATGATTCCCGGTATATTGTCCGGCTGGGCGAAGGTACTACCATCCTACCACCTGACCGATGCTATCAGCCGTTTGTCCAATTACGGCGCGACCATTAATGACATCGGTAGTCATTTACTGATTATACTCGGCTGGAGCATTGCCTTTGCCGTTATCGGTATTACGGCGCTAAGGAGGCGATACACATGAATATCAAACATGTTTTCACTTTGCTGGGAAAAGAGCTATTACACGGTCCGCGCGGCTTCATTGTAACGATGACCATCGCGGCTCCGCTATTGATTACACTGGTGGTCAACCTGGCTCTCGGCGACCTTTTCAGCAGTTCTGCCAAATTAGCTATCTTTGATGAAAGTCATTCTCAATTGGTGCCTCTTCTCGAAGAAGCCAGCCAGCTCCGTGTGACGGAATACGGCTCATCGCAGGAGATGAAAGACGTCGTTTCACGCGGCGCCGCCGATTTCGGTATTATTATTCCTCCCGACTTCGACAGTGCCATCACGAGCGGCGAGAAAGTAGCAGTAACCACCTATATCTGGGGAGAAAGCTTGGCTAAAAACCGCACCATTATAATCGCCACCCTGCTAGACTTGACGCATCAACTGAGCTCTCAGCCAGAGCCAATTATTCTGGAATCAGTTACCCTTGGAGATGAAGAAACAATTCCGTGGAGCCGTCGGTTGATGCCGCTGACAGTGCTGATGGCAATCTTCCTTGGCGGGCTGATGTTGCCTGCCACGTCCCTCCTCGAAGAAAAACAAAAAGGTACTTTACAGGCGCTGGCAGTTACCCCGGCTTCGCTCGCCGATATTTTCATTGCCAAAGGGATAGTCGGAGCAATGCTCAGCCTGGTAATGGGCGCTATCATACTGCTAATCAACCAAGCGTGGGGTAATTCCCCGCTTTATCTGTTGCTGACGCTGGCGATGGGCGCAATTATGGCCACCGAAATTGGTCTGATACTGGGGACACTAATCAACGATATGAATACCCTCTTCACCGTTCGGAAATTCGGTGGTATATTCCTCTTTGGGCCGGCTATTGTTTACATGTTCCCTGAACTGCCGCAGTGGTTGAACTATATCTTCCCGACCTTTTATGTCACTGGTCCTATTATGGATATCAGTCTGGGGACTCAGGATTCAGAAACGTTACTGCAACTGGCGATTGCCCTTGGCGTTATTATCGTACTGGCTCTCCTGCAAACCAGATTAATAAACCGCCTGTCAGGTGAAGTCTTCCAGCAGGTTACCAAAGAATCGGAGGCGGCAGGTTAACTGAGGAAAAACACACGAGCGCTACCTAGAATGTCCCCTTGTTCTTGGTAGCGCCCGCAGCCTACTAGCTGTAGATTCAAAACAGATGTTATCTCTTGGAGACTGGCTTTCTCCCTGCGCTTGTCTTTCTGGCTTTTTGTTTCGGCTTGGCTTTTACGACTTTGGGAGCGAACACCTCACGGTCGCCCTGACTCATCCCGGCGATGTACCTGACAAGCTTCTTGCGCGACTCGACATCGTACTGTGAGGTGATGGCAATCTGTTCCATGACAGGTGAACCACCACCATGGTAAGCACCGATATTAGTAACAGCGCCATGGGTAGAACATAGTACATCACTCAGATAACGCCAGAACTGTGCCTGGTCTTCGACTGATATGTTGGGGCTTCGCTTTGTGTATTTAAGCAGCAAGTCCTTGGTATCCTTGTTCAGGAAATCCCTCTCATGAGGGAAGGTAGCGACGACGCCACCCGCAATATCGCAGAGCATTTCGGCTTCGTGATAAACGGCTTCGCCAGACTGGCAACGTCCGACATTGCAGTAGATGGAGTTGGGGATAAAAGAGCCGGGTCCATAGGGTACAAAACCGGTTCCGGGCATAAAGACCTCCGGTTTACCCAAATCGGAGGCGGTGTAGCCAGCGGCATAGCCAAGCTCCGTGGTCATAATAATTTCTGCGAACATCTTGCGGACATGGTCAGCCCTCTGGATATTATTAACCTCGGCAGCAAGCGCGGCACCTCCTAGAATAATATCGCCGATGGCGGGTTTACAGCCGGAGTAGGAATGACGGTGGAAGAGCGCAAATAGCAACGCCAGTGTACCACCGTGTTGTGATTCCCCTGCCAGGAATACACGCTCCCACGGCACAAAACAGTTATCGAATATCACGTAGGAATCTGTAGACCCCTGGGCGAAACCGCGCTTGAAATACTCTCTGGTTCTAAGGTTACGGATGGCTACCACCTGTTTCAAGCCATCCCAGTCGCCAGGCACCGCAAAGGCAACCGCGTAGTCTTTATCCTGAGGTCGCAGGGCGCGGGTGGGCACAACTAGCACCTCATCGGCGACGGACGCTTCGGAGATGTGCACTTTACACCCGCTGACGACAATACCGTCCTTCAATCTTTCCTTGATTCTCACATAGGCATCGGGATTGGGCTGGTCGGCTGGTCTCAGCATTCTATCACCCTTAACATCTGTCTGGGCGCAACAACCCACCAGGTCTTCATTCTGGAAACGTGTCAACCATTTTTTAAAATTCTTATGATATTCCGTCGTCCCGTTGTTTGATTTGTCGGCTTCGTAGGACACGTTGTAAATGGCATTGGTGGCATCGATGCCCATACACCGCTGGATGCAACCGCCCACTTTCTGACAAAGCATACGGGTCATGTCCTGCTTTCTGTGGAGGTCCTCCTTGCTATGGTGAATGTGCGTGAAGCGACTGATTTTCTTGCCGGTAAGGTGGGAAATAGCGGTACACAGACCTTCATTCTCCGGTCTCAGAGCTTCATCGAAGGTCGTGCCTATGGTATTGAGACAGGGCACCTGGCGGTCATCCGTGCGGTCGATTAATTCACCATCGTAATAGATGTTCCGCTTCATTTTAGTCAGTCCCTTAATGTACTGCTGTTTAGTTCTCATTTTTCCTCCTCGGTCGATTTTTCAATTGTCAACTTTGTTCACATTCTAACACTGTTTTGATTTGTTGCCTAGTAGCCATAATCTCCAATTTTTTCTTTAACTTAGAAAAATGCCGTCCTAACTTAAGGACAGACAGGTCAAGTATATCCTGATGATACATAATTAAGGCGGCCACATCGGGGTGCTAGATGGGTTGAAAGCGGAGTTGAAAGCACCTGTACCTGTCACGGTTTTGGATGGAGCTTGAAGAAACTCCAGATAATCTCAGTCGCTTCGAAGTCATTACACACACGACCGATAACAAGCTTGGGGAGGTACTGTGCGCCACCGGGCCAAGTATGACCGCCGCCGTCGATTTTTATCAGAACAACTTCGGAATTTGCGCGCCCACCAGACCACGTGTACTGTACTTCAACACAGCCATCATTTAAGTCATTATTGGGGAGATTCTTCTTAAGTGGCACGGTGCGGCACGCATTATATTGAACCCATAATTCCACGGCATCGTCGGTACTGATAATCTCGCCTCTGTTTCCATTTGCTATCTGTCCGCCGTCGTATGGTACCAGCGGGTCCTCAGTCCCCTGAATAATAAGCACAGATACCGGGTTATCTGGATTGAAATGCTCGTTAAAAGGAACCGGAATTCCACCTACTACCGGCGAAATAGCGGCTATTTTGGAGGACATTTGGGCTGAGAGGAAATGAGAGAAAATAGCGCCGTTGGAAATGCCCGTTGCGTAGATTCGCTTTCGGTCAACTGGAAACTCACGAGCTATGGTTTCTATCAAAGTATCTACAAAACCAATATCATCTATATTCAACTGGTGTGCTTCTGAATCCATATTCTGCCGCCCATCGTTCCAATTGTGGCTTACTCCGTCAGGAAAGACGGCGATAAATCCCTCGCGGTCAGCAAGTTTGTCGAACCCGGTCAGGCGAGCCATTGACATACCGTCACCGCCCCCACCGTGAAACACAAAGACCAGCGGTGCCGACTTTCCCTCGTGTAATCCAGATGGTACATGGAGCAGGTAAGTTCGGTTTATTCCACCGTGCCCAAGAGTTCGCAGCTCATCTACAGCTGGAATGTCTCTAGATACCTGACTACATGCTACAAATGAGAGGCAGTACGCTAAAAATGTAGCTGAAATGAGAATTGCCAAGATAGCTTTAACCATTTTGTTTTCACTTTTCATTGTCATGATATCAAAAGGGATTATGAAAATATAATACCATCATTTCGAATAACTGCAAATGGCTAACCACCCCAGCTGGCAATCGGTTTTCTGCCTTACCTGTCAAAAAATCGTATAAAAACCAGAGTAACCAGCTTTTGCCACCGCTAACCTGAATACTCATTCTTGCTTTTGCGTGGGTAATAGAAATACGATACAATTACTCCATCCGCAGAGAGGCAATAGAAACTTCCTCTGACTTAGAAGCGAGGGTGTCAAGATGAATGTTGTTGCTGAAGACAAAGATATCCTGATTGAAAAACTCGACCCCGGCGGGAGCATGTGGGCGAATGCCTATCTCGTGACCTGCCGACACACAGGTGAAAGCGTCTTGATTGATGCGCCCGGCAATCTGAAAAAGATGCTGTCCCAACTTAAGGACAAACAGGTCAAGTACATCCTGATGACGCATAATCATAGCGACCACATCGGGGCGCTGGCGGGGCTGAAGGCGGAGCTGAAAGCACCTGTCGCCGGTCACGAACTAGATGCCCCTAGATATCCGGTACCACTGGACATTATTCTGAATGATGGCGATAAACTGACCTGCGGGAAACTGGAAATCAAGGTCTTACATACGCCGGGGCACACACGCGGCAGTCTCTGTTTTTTAGTAAAGAAACATTTACTTGATGGCGATACGCTCTTTCCACATGGGCCTGGTCATACTATCTCATCTGCCAATTTCAAGCAGATCGTGCGGTCACTGGAAGAGAAAATCTTTGTTCTGCCGGATGAGATGGTGGTCTATCCCGGTCACGGCGATGCCACCGTGCTGGGCAAAGAGAAAGAGGAGTTCAAGATATTTTCAGCGCGCTCTCACCGCCCCGACCTGTGCGGCGATGTGCTATGGCTTGAGAGTTAATCGAGGACTATCGCCCGATGTCTACTTTATGAAATGACTCGATGTATTGTTGACCGCTGTCTACGGCTGCCTTATAACGTTCGCGTATCCGCTTTTCCATTTCCACCACATTAAATTGGCTTTTATGGCACATCAGTGCCGCTATTTTCTGCTCAATAGTTTCAGAAATGTCGATGCGGTGATTGATATCAGGGGAGCCCCAGAAGAGAAGCTCTTTGACTTTATGCGGCTCATATCCTTGCTCATAAAGGTCGGGGTAGGCATGGACATCGCGGGCGTAAGGGAAAACGGCATCGAGCACGACCTGTCCCGTGATACGGTGGTCGCGATGCCAGACATATTTTCGATAAGGGTCAGAGCTGGCGACCACGTCCGGGCGGTATAGACGAATCAGCCGCACAAGCTCCTTGCGGAATTCGGGTGTGTCCTCGATACCCTGGTCGGGCTGACGCATAAAGACAACCTCCCGCACACCCAGCACCTTCGCCGCCGCTTGTTGTTCTTTCTCCCGGATTTTCGTCAGTTCCGCAGGTTTCAGGTCAGGGTCGCTGGTGCCCTTATCTCCACTGGTACAACAGACGTAGACAACCTGTTTGCCCTCGCGCACCCACCTTGCTGCCGAGCCAGCAACGCCGAATTCAGCATCGTCGGGATGGGGAGACACTACCAGACAATAGACCGGCTCCACGTTTTTCATAGGGTTTCTCACTTTCAATGTCTTATTGCAGTCTTATGCGGCACTTCTGAAGCTGGACCTCTTTGCCACCGAGATGATATTTATAGCGCTCCGCGCCTTTCAGAAAATCGAATTTCTTTTTACCACGTTCGATGCTGTCTTTGATGAGGAGGGCTTTAGAAAGAATGCCCACGCTCAATTGTGACTGCGTGGGGTCGAAGCCGCTGTTGTAGAGATATACGGTATCGTGGTAATCGAAAGCAAGTACCGCTGCCATCGGTTTGCCGTCCAACTCCAGCGTTCCCCCTCTCAAGAAACCAAACTCAGCCATGGTTGCAGTCAAATCTCTGAAGAAGCCTTCCGCCTGTGGAGTCAGGAAGTCGGCCTTATCCTCACGGCTTTCCACAAACATCTTCAGGAAGATTTCAAGGAAGGCGGGCACAGATGTAACGTCAGTTACGAAGCGGTAGGTGATTTTGCCCTCTTCCTCGAGCCGTCGCAGTTTCCTTCTCACCTCATGGCGTTGTTTGTTATCCAGAGTCTGCAGATAATCATCCCAGCTGGCTGGCAGGTCTTTTTCAAACGAGACTTCATCTGGTTCACAACTGATTTCAGCACCGGACTCCCGGGCGACCGGCAACAGATATGACATGGCTTTGGAATCAGGTCTCACGACTCCCAGTTCAAGTACCTTGATGCGTTTCTGCTTCAAGAAATCCAACAGAGCATGGAAAAAACTGGTTTCCTCGCCCTTTTTAATAATGAAGTCCTCGTAGTCACATACATTTGGACTACCGATAATAGTGGCAGTGTCGTCTTTCAGCAGGAGCGGCGCGACTCCGACAATTCTGTCTGATTGTCTAACGGCAAGGATGGCGACTTCCGCATTAGGTGCGAAATGCTTCTGCCAGACATTCAACCAGGGAGGCAGGACGAAGAGTGGTTCCCAGTCCAGTTCATCATGGTGCTCAAGCCAGTATTTATTAAGCCACTCGAGGCTTTCAATGGTCACGCTGTAGTTCATCTGTAATCAGTCTAGCACAACCATGAGGAAATACTAAAATCGGGGGTCAAGACGCTGAACGAGGAGATTTTACAGAGTGAGAAAAATATAAAGATTAACATAGGTGATGAGGCAATAGTGCCAATGAGTAACTGGTTTGATAACTACCTATTCTTCTGTGATGGTAACGTGTATGAGTTTATCGCCTTGGACGATTTTATTCAGGACATCCATCCCCTCAATAAGCTGACCGAAAACCGTATGCTTGCCATCCAGGTGAGGTTGGGGAGCAAAACAGATAAAAAACTGACTGCCGTTGGTGTTCGGACCCGCGTTTGCCATGGAAAGTGTGCCGGTAACATGAGTGTGGCTGGTAAATTCGTCAGCAAACTTATAGCCAGGACCGCCAGTCCCCGTACCGGTAGGGTCGCCGCCTTGTGCCATGAAGCCGGCAATCACACGGTGGAAGGTAGTGTTATCGTAGAAACCTTCTTGGGCAAGGAACACAAAGTTATTCACTGCGTTAGGGACATCTCGGGAAAATAGTTCAAATACCATGGTTCCCTTGTTCGTTTCCATTGTCGCTGTGTATTTTTTATTGACGAAAATATTCATCGGTGGGGGAGCGGAATATGTTTTTGTTTTTGAAGAAGTAGTAGATTCGGTTGTCGATTTCTTGTCCACGTCTTGTCCTCCGCAGGAAGTTAGTAACATCGTGAAAACCATAAAAAATGCCCACAGTATTAAAAGTCTGCCTTTTCGCATGGTTCAATCGCTCCTGTAAATACTATCTACAGTATAGGCATACCGCATCAGGACGTCAATGATGCTATAATGGTTTTCAATTGTAAAAAGTTCGCGTGCAGGGCAATTAAAATGGATAATCTTGAAATCTGCCGGATGACAGCGATGCAATTGCGTAGAGCAATCAAATCCAGAAGGCTCTCTCCGGTTGAGGTGGTGGATGCCGTACTGGAACGTATTGACCGCATTAATCCTAAAATCAATGCCTACTGCACCCTCGTGCCGGAAAGCGCCCGCGCCGAAGCGAAGAAGGCAGAACGCAAGGTTATGAAAGGCGAACCGCTGGGTCCTTTGCACGGCGTTCCCATCTCTATTAAGGACCTTTCTTTCACAAAAGGCATCCGCACCACGGGCGGCTCGAAGATGTATGAAAACTTTGTACCCGACCAGGATGCTGTCTTTGTGGAGCGATTGAAGGCGGCAGGTGCCATAATTCTGGGGAAGACGAACACTCCGGAATTCGGGTGGATTGGCATTACCACGAATCCTGTCTTTGGCACATCGCGGAATCCGTGGAATACAGACTATACTACCGGTGGTTCCAGCGGTGGTGCGGCGGCGGCAGTAGCGGCGTGTCTTGGTCCCATCGCTCAGGGGAGCGATGGCGGTGGTTCCATCCGCATCCCTAGCAGTTTCTGTGGAGTCTACGGTCTGAAACCATCATTTGGACGGGTGCCGGCATCACCCTGTTTCCCTGGCTTATGGGAAGGACTTTCGGTCACGGGACCTATTGCGCGCACCGTGCCTGATGCCGTTTTAATGCTGGAAGTTATGAGTGGATATGATGCGCGTGATTTTTATTCCATACCACAGAAAGCGTCGCGTTACCTTTCGGCAGTCAGAGGTGAGCCTAATCTAAAGGGCTTGAAGATAGCGTGGACTGTAGACATGGGTTATGCTGTTGTGGATAAACAGGTAAAACAGGCTATTGAAGCAGCGATGAAGGTGTTTGAGAAACTGGGGTGTCTGGTTGAAGAAGCACACCCGGATGCCGCTGACCCTCAGGCGGCATTTTCCACACAGGTTGCCAGTGCTGTAGCGGCACAGCTCTATGATGAGTTACCGCAGTGGGGTAAGCAGTTCGACCCGGGACTGGCGGCATATGTTGAGAGAAGCAAAGATATTCTGGCAAGGGACTACGTCAAAGCAAGGATGAAGCACCTGGAATACTGGGACAAGGTTCGTGTTTTCTTCGATAAGTATGATTTGCTTTTGACGCCGGTGCTGGCGGTACCTCCATTCCCGGTTGGAATTTACGGTCCAACTGAAATCAATGGACAGAGGGTGTCGTCTATCGCATGGATGCCGTTCACTTACCCGTTCAATATCACAGGACAGCCAGCCGCTTCCGTGCCCTGCGGATTTACCAGAGACGGATTGCCTGTCGGACTTCAGATTGTCGGGCGGAGATATGATGAGGCGAGTGTACTGAAAGCCTCTGTGGCGTTTGAAAGAGCAAAACCCTGGGCTGATAAATACCCGCCACTAGATTGATATGACACGAGAAATCATACTCGTTAATGCAAATGTTCTCCAGCCACCGGTCAGTCCGGTTGGGCTGGAATATGTTGCTGAGTCGGTGATGAGAGCAGGTTTACCTTTACGGGTGATTGACCTTGCGTTCGAGAAAGATTGGCAAGCCTGTCTCCGGAGAGAGTTGAGGCCAGCAGAAGCTCTTCTTGTGGGCGTGTCGGTCAGGAACACGGATGATTGCTCCTTTATTTCCGGCAAGTCATTTTTGCCCTGGATAAATGAAGTTATTACCGAAATTAAAAAGCACACCGATGCGCCGGTTTTTCTGGGTGGGGTTGGATTTTCAGTGATGCCGGACATCGTGATGGGGGCGACTGGTGCCGATGGCGGTATCGAAGGTGATGGCGAGGATGCCGTGGTTGCTCTAGCGGAAGCAATTTTACATAAAGATAAGGTGGATTCCCTCCCGAACCTTGTTTATCGGAAAAGTGGAGCCATATTGCGTAATCCGCGCAAAGAAGTAAATTTGACGCGTTTACCTGCGTTTTCCCGCTCTGTCTTTAGCAACAGGCAGTATGAAATGCAGGGAGCAATGGTCGGTATTGAGACGAAGCGTGGTTGCGGGCAGATTTGCGTTTACTGTGCCGACCCGATTGCTAAGGGTGCATGGTCGCGTTTACGCCCACCGAAAATGGTGGCGAAAGAGTTCGAAAATCTGGTCGCACAGGGCGTGACATGGTTCCATCTGTGTGACAGTGAATTTAATTTGCCGCTGAATCATGCCAAAGATGTCTGCCGCGCCTTGATTGAAAATGGATTGGGTAATAAAATCCGCTGGTACACGTATTGTGCGCCTGTTCCCTTCGACCCTGAACTATTGTCGTTAATGAAATCAGCCGGATGTGCTGGTATCAATTTCGGAGTTGATTCTCTGGATGACGGACAATTGCGCCGGCTTGGACGCCATTATTCGAGTGATGATATCAGACAACTGGTCGGACTACTCAATCAGGAGCGGTTTAATTATCTCTTTGATTTTATGATAGGTGCACCCGGTGAAACACCCGAGACAGTGCAAACAACTATAGAGCGCGTTAAGCAATATGGAATCAAAGCGGCGGGGATTGCGATAGGAGTGAGAGTTTACCCGGGTACGCGACTTGCTCGAAAGTTTGAAAACGATGACGTTATAGAGGGACTGCATCCTGCGCGCGATAGAAGACCGGAAACACCTCTCTTCTATCTGTCACCGGCTCTGGGAGAAGACGTAACGGGTTTTATTCGCAATCTGGTAGGTGGCGACCCCAGATTTCTGGTGCTGGCAACGCCCGGCGAAAAAGGAAGCTACAATTACGCTGGCGATGACCTGTTGAGCCACCTGATTCAAGAAGGCGCACGGGGAGCCTACTGGGATATATTAAGAAAACACGCCGGTAGATAGCCTGCCTGCGGTATCATCTTTCCATTAATCGAAAACGGCAGTCCAACCCTTGTTCAGGATTCCTTCCGTCTCCTTTTTCTCAAGGATTCAGTGGTTGGTATTCTATAAGTTCTGTAAAGAGTTATTTCAATTCTGTCCTGGTGCCATTCCAGGCGTGCAGGAAAAGTTCTCTGACGTCGTCTATAGTAGTTGGTACGCCGGCTTTACGACGCTCTTCAACGCTCATCCGGCTGTTGACAGGGGAGCGATTTACCTGATTAAAGTAGTCCACCGATATCGGCTCCAGCATCTCATCCCAACGTTTCTTGTCCAGTCCAGAATCTTTGATAGCCAGTGGAATACCTACTTTTTTCTTAAGATTATCCAGGTCGATGAGAAGATTGTTTACCAGACTGTGGTCGTCTCTCCCTGAGATGCCGAGAAAACCTGCCAGGCTATTCAGACGCGCCTTGTATGCCGGGTATAAAAAGGCAAAACACGGGCAGAGCATAAACGCATTGGCACGACCGTGCGGAATGCCGAAAGTCGCGCCGATTACATGGGCCATACCATGGACCATTCCCAACCTGCCGTTGGAGAAGGCAATCCCTGCTTGAAGCGCCGCCAGATGCATTTTATCACGTGCTTGCATGTCACTGCCCTGACTGTAAGCCTTAGGAAGCCATTCAAAGATAGTTCGTGCCGACCAGATTGCCAGTGCGTCGACCATATCAGATGGCGGTGATAATGCGTAACATTCCGTAGCGTGAACAAGTGCATCATAACCGGAGTTGGCGGTGACGGCGGGTGGCATACTGGCGGCAAGTTCCGGGTCAGCGATGGCGACATCGGGCACGAGGTGTCTCGAACCGAATCCCGCTTTGTATGGTGGGTTGACACTGCGGTCGGTAACGACGGCGGCGGAAGTTACTTCCGAGCCGGTGCCGCTCGTTGTCGAGATAGCGACATAGCGGGCTTTCTTACGTAGTTCCCGACGTGACGCTTCCCTGAGGAATTCCATAAATGACAGATTTGCCAGGTCCGGGTGTTCATAGAGAATCCAGGCGGTCTTGCCCGCGTCTATAGAAGAACCTCCTCCCAGCCCGATAATCAGGTCAGGTTTGAATTCCTGTGCCAGGGCAAATACAGCCCATGATGTTTCTTTTGAAGGGTCTGGTTCGACTTTATCAAAGACGGCTGTTTCGATTTTACCAGCGGCACAAATCTGCTCGACCTTTGCCACCAATCCCTGAGCGCGGACGCCGGGGTCGGTAACGATAAGTGCTCGCTGTCCGCCTATATTTGTCAGGCTTTGCAGAGCGCCGGGTCCATAGTAGATAGTACGCGGAACGATGAAAGTTCGGTATGGCATTGTGTTCCTCCAATCCAATATATTTAATCTTTAGTAGATGGTTTAGACCAGTATTGTTAACGCCGATGGTAGTATGCTGAAACGGGCGGGCGCTTCACCCAGGAGTTCGCCATCCGCCTGGAGTGCGATGCTGACTTTCGATTGAATCTCAATTTCCTTAGCGTGCTTGAGGGTGACTTTGGGGTGAGTAAGATGAGTGCCCCGGTAGATGCGCGGCAACGATGCAATCAGATCTGGTTTGCTGACATCACCGATGATAACGATGTCAAACAAACCGTCTTTGATATCTGCCTGTGGAGCAATATACATACTACCGCCGCCGTACTTTCCATTGCTCATAATGATGGCGCAGACTTTCTGTTGTTCTTCTTTTCCATCGATCTTCAATGAAATTTCACGGTTGTGGTAACAGACCAGCGTGGTGAGTAAACCCATCAGGTAGGAAGGAACGCTCCCCAACGATTTATATTTCTTGGTGGTTGCCTTGACCACTTCCGCATCGAAGCCCAACCCGGCGAAATTAGTAAAAAGGCGCCGTTTCTTTTGCCCGTCGATGGAATATTCCACCATGCCTAGGTCAACTATCATCTTATCGGGATGTAAAAGGCGTTCGCAGGACTGTTGATAATTTCTGGGTAAACCCAGTGTACGGATGTAGTCACCACCTGTGCCTGTGCCGATAATGCCGAGTGTTATGTCTTTCAGATAGCCGGTATCGTAGATGCCATTCACGACTTCATTAATAGTGCCGTCTCCGCCAACGGATACAATCAATTTATAGCCTTTGCCTACGGCTGTTTTGGCGAGTTCGACGGCGTGCCCCGGTGCTTCCGTCAGGTCGTGCTCGAATTTTACACCGATTTTATTCAGGAACTGTTTGATTTGAGGCCAGCGTTTTGCAGTCCTGCCGGCACCGGCAGCGGGATTCACAATCAGTCTGGCGTATGACAACTCTTCAGGCATATGATTTCCGCCTGCAATTTATCAATGGTATGGTTGACGTATTATAGCATATTGTTTTCAGGATAGTTGAAAAAGAAAAAAATAAGGTAGATAATAAAAACCGTTGTCTGTGAAGTAGACAGAGATATTAAAAAGGAGTATGTCATGGGTGAGATTATTGTCGAAACAACCGCAGGGAAAATCAGTGGCATGATAGAGAAGGGTGTCTTAGCTTTTAAAGGCATCCCTTACGGTGCCTCAACTGGTGGGAAGCGTCGTTTCTTGCCGCCGGTACCGCCTGAACCGTGGGCGGGGGTGCGTGATGCTACTGAATTCGGGCCAATCAGCCCGCAGGTTGGAAGGCAGGTCGGGAATCAGACTGAAGCTGATGCCCTTATCTTCGGGTCGCGTGTAAACTTCACAATGAGTGAAGACTGTTTAGTGCTGAATGTCTGGACGCCGGCCGTAAAGGATGGGGGAAAGCGTCCGGTAATGATGTGGATACATGGCGGTGGGTATGCAGAAGGAACTGGAGGCCAAACCTATACAAATGGTGCCGCCGTCAGCAAGCGTGGCAATGTGGTCATGGTCACAATTAATCACCGGTTGAATGTCGTCGGTTATCTTCACCTGGCAGACATCGGCGGGAAAAAATATGAAGGTTCGGGTCTGGCTGGTGTGTTAGACCTGGTGCTGGCTCTAGAATGGATACGGGACAATATCGAAGCCTTCGGTGGCGACCCCAAGAAAGTGATGATTTTCGGTGAATCAGGAGGCGGTGCCAAGGTGAGCACCCTGCTGGCGATGCCTTCAGCAAAAGGGTTATTCCACCGTGCTGTCGTTGAGAGCGGTCCCGGATTGCGTGGCGTTGAGCCTAAAATTGCCACGGAGACAGCCGAACGCATTCTGGCGCAATTAAATATCAAGGCAAATGAGATTGACAAGCTCCAGCAATTGCCGATACAACAGGTTCTGGATGCTATGACTGCGGCATCTTCCGGAGGTCGTGGCGTTCTGCGTTTGTCGCCGGTAGTAGATGGCAAATATCTCCCTCAGCATCCCTTTGACCCTGTTGCCGCACCAACTGCGGCGAGTGTGCCTCTGATAATAGGGTGCAATCGAGATGAAGCATTACTCAATTTGTCCGGAGACCCCAGGCGTCGCAGGCTGACAGAGGAGGAACTGCGACAGCGTTTGACACCGGTGCTCGGCAGTCACATGGATAGAATAATCAGTGTCTACAAGAAGACGAGACCTGAAGCTACACCCTGGGACCTGTTAGTCGGTATTCAGAGTGAAGGCGCACGGCGTTCATCGATTCTACTGGCAGAACGCAAGGTTGCCGGTGGTAAAGCCCCGGTCTATATGTACTTGTTTACCTGGCAGTCCGATTATAAGGGATACCTTCTCAAGGCAAGTCATGCTATGGAACTATCGTTTGTGTTCGACAATATCGATGCTATGCCTCTGACCGGTAGCCGACCTGATAAATACAAGCTTGCGGAGCAGATGAGTGAAGCGTGGATTGCCTTTGCTCGTAATGGAGACCCGAATTACGCGGGAATTCCGAAATGGGCACCCTATACGCCTAAAAACCGGGCAACTATGATATTCGATGCTCCGTGTCGGATAGATATTGACCCATATCGTGAGGAGCTTGATGCTTGGGAGGGCATTGATATAATTCGTCGCTAGTACGTTTGGACACGTACACAAACTTGACAAGAAACGAAATGGGTAGTATCATTTTTTCGTTAGCCTGTTTGAAAGCAACGGGACTGACGCATATCCTTCAGCAAAAGTAATTCGGGGGCAATGAGGTCCACTGGAAGAAAAATCAGGGACTGATGAAATATCAAATTAAGGAGGAAAATTGATGAAAAGAAAAGCCCTAATTGCATTGGCATTATTAGTAGTGGCTACGCTACTGGTAGGATGCGGTGGTGTTTCTCAGGAAGATTTAGATGCCGCCGTGGCCGCCAAGGATACCGCTCTAGCCCAGGTAGCGTCTATACAGAGTGACCTTACTACTGCGCAGAGTAGTTTAACAGCGGCAACTGCAGCAAAAACCAAAGCTGAGGCTGACCTGGCGACCGCCCAAGCTTCGCTTACAAAAGCAAATAGCGACCTTACCGCCTCCAAAGCGCAGGTTACCACTCTGACAGCGCAAGTCGCCACTCTGACAACGAAAGTCGCCGATCTGGAGAAGGAAGTTGCCGCCCTGAAGGCAGCTGCCGCACCTCCCGTTACCCCACCCGTCACTCCCCCAGCTGGGTTTACCGGCACTAAGTACACCGATTCCACTTATGGTTTCTCTTTCAAATACCCGACCGACTGGACAGAAGGTGCAACCTTACCTCAACATGTGATTAAGATATTTGGCGCAGCTCCGTATACTTTACCCCGTGTAGTTGTTATTGTTGAGGACCAGGCGGCTAATGCTACCCTTGAGGCTGCATTCAAGGCATATGTAACAGCAAACTCCTATACATTTAAGTCTTACGGAACACCGACCAGTGTTACCATCGGTGGTGTGGCATGCACCAAAGTTGATGGTGTCTATACTACTGCGTATGGTGATGCAAATGGAAAAATGGTAGGATTTGCCAAGAATAACAAGTGGGTAATTATTTTGGTAATTACCGTAGACGCATTAGGGGCTTGGCCAAACGCAACCCAGCAAGTTGACATCATCAATTCCATAACAATTCCATAAATTTGGTTAGTTATAGTTCAATGAAGTAAATAAAATACCCCCTCTCCGAGATGGGGAGGGGGTATTTTATTTTTATATCTTAGGTGCAAGTTATCATCTGTTAAAATCAATATCTCCTTTTCATGAATTCGGCAATGTTGTCTGCATTTTATATGTAATCACCTTTTGTATTACGGATAGTTGCATTCTAAAAATATTCGTTGTACAATTATCGCCAATGGTTACAGTTCAGGTTGCCGGATACTTGTTGGTGCACAACAGACATGCCAGATTTACCCCAAGTGCTGGATGACCTCGACGAACCATGGAACAATAATTTAATAGGAGCGCATCCAGTGACCTACCAGGACAAGCAGATTCAGTGTGTCGAGTGCGGTAATAGCTTCACGTTTACCGCCCGGGAGCAAGAATTTTTTGCTTCCAAAGGCTACGCGAACGAGCCCAAGCGTTGTCTCAACTGCCGTCAGAAGAGACGGACTTCTGGTGGTGCAGAAGGCGCAACCGGTAATTCATCTCCCCGTCAGATGTATCCCGCGGTATGCGCCCAGTGTGGGAAGGAATGCCAGGTGCCTTTCCAACCCAGACAGGGGAAACCAGTCTATTGCAGTGAGTGTTACAGCGCGAACAAAGTCAGCAGATAGCGGTTGTTCAAATAGAGTAAGTCTCTAGCTGCACACGGAGCCTGTGGCAATCACCCGCAATCTCTAAACAGTTTGTTGTTTCAGAGGAAGTGAATTTTTTCCTCTGTAAGGTCACATTTATAATCTGCGGAAAACACTCACTACTTTTCCCTGAACTTCTATGTTTTCGGGTGGACAGTGATTGATTTCATTGCACGGTTGGCTGGTTTTAGAATCACTGTATCCAGTTGAAAGCATATTTTAATCTTGCTTTTGCCGCTCGAATTATATTAGACTGTCCTTTGACATGTCAGTCATTGAAGTTCATAACCTGACCAAGAAATTTGGTGAGAGGGCGGCGGTAGAAGGGCTGAGTCTTCAGGTTGAAGAGGGCGAGGTGCTGGGATTACTCGGTCCTAATGGAGCTGGTAAAACCACTACTATCCGCATGCTCGCCGGCATTATTGCACCATCATCTGGTAGCGCTATCGTGGCGGATCACCAGATACCGTCTGATATCGAGCGTCTTCACGAAGCGATTGGCTTGCTCACTGAAAGTCCGGGTTTTTATGACCGTTTCAGCGCCTACCGCAATCTGGAGTTTTTCGCCGGATTCTATTCGAATATCGATGCTCCAGTCCAGATTGAGAAATATCTGAAGTTGATGGGACTGTGGGAAAGAAGAGAAAACCGTGTCGGCACATACTCGAAAGGGATGAAACACCGACTGGCTCTGGCGAGAGCTTTGCTCCACGAACCGAAGGTGCTCTTTCTGGATGAACCGACCGCCGGACTCGACCCTGAAGCGGCTCAAGAGGTGAGGGAGCTTATAAAACGGTTGAGTGGGGAGGGGCGTACTATCTTCCTTTGCACCCATAATCTCATGGAAGCGGAACAATTATGCCACCGGATTGCAGTCATCCGCACTCATTTGCTGGCGCTGGATACCGGATATAATCTCAGGAACCGTTTCTTCCGTCGCGAGATTATTATTCAGGTACAGAGCTTGGATAGTGCCATTTCTGAGGCAGTCAAGAGGCTCGCTTTTGTGCAAAGGATGCAGATAGAAAACAACCGACTCACTGTGGAACTGAATGAGCCGGAGCAGAACCGCCCCGAGCTGGTGAAAGCAGTGGTAGATGCCGGCGGCAGAATTATGGAAGTCTTTGAGAACAAACAGCCACTCGAGGAAATATATTTAAAGCTCATCCGAGAGGAAAACGAAAGTGAGCCGTAAGCGTATTCTTAATATACTTTTAAAAGAGTGGCAGGTACTGTTTACTGATGTAGGCAGTACAATGATTGTAATCCTTCTACCTTTCCTTATTATTGGGCAGATGCTCCTCTATGTCTGGCTGGCAGTGAATTTCGCCGGAGATAAAGCCATGGATATCGGAGTGTTTCAGAATGCCATTGCCAAGCTTCAGGTAGCTATCCCCGGTGTGGCGGGTTTATCTGGCGCGGAGCCATTTCTAGTGCTCCTGCTCAACCAGTTCACCCTCTTTCTGCTGCTCATTCCTGTGATGATTGCCATGAATACGGTAACCTTTAGTATTGTCGACGAGAAGCTGTCAGGAAGTTTAGAGGCATTGCTAGCAACCCCAGTGCGGACGTGGGAACTTCTGCTGGGTAAAGCACTTGCCGGAGCAATTCCATCTCTGCTAATGACCTGGCTGGTCGCCGGTGTGTTCTTGTTAGTAATAACATTAATGGGGTGGGGGAATCTGGTGGGAATGGTGATGACGCCGGTCTGGTTCCTCAGTCTCTTTCTGCTTACTCCTGCCATCACCGCTCTGAGTTTCCTGCTGGGTGTCATCGGATCTTCCCGGGCAAAAGATGCCAAGAATGCTCAGAATATTGTCATGGTTGTTATTCTGCCGCTCTTCGGTCTGATTGCCATTCAGGTTACAGGTGTTGCCTGGCTCAATACGCTTTCAGCGTTGGGACTGGCGGTTCTACTTCTTGTTATAGACTTCATCGTGCTCAGAATTGCGGTACGGCTCTTCCAGCGGGAATCGATTGTGGTGAAGTGGCGATAGTAGATAGAGACATAATCAAATTTTGAGTTAATCGATATAGCAGAGGGTTGGAAAATGAATGGCGAAAATTGGCAGCACCGGTTTGTTATGACCAATGGCATCCGGATGCATTTCGTGGAGCAGGGAACGGGCTTTCCTATCCTGTTTCTTCACGGGTTCCCGGAGCTATGGTATTCCTGGCGGTTTCAAATACCCGCACTGGCTAAAGCCGGTTTCCATGCTATTGCTCCCGATTTACGCGGTTATGGCGAGACTGACAAGCCGGAAGGCATCCCTGCCTATGATATTCACCACCTAGTTGATGATATGGTCGGCTTGTTGGATGCTCTTGGCGAGAAAAAGGCGGTCATTGTCGGGCACGATTGGGGTGGGGTAATTGTCTGGCAGATGGCTTTACTGCGCCCTGAACGGGTGGAGCGGGTCATCTCCCTCAATACGACCTTCCGCGGTCGGAGTAAAATGCGTCCCATGGATGCCTACAAGCAAGTAACCGACGGACGTTTTAACTATATCCTCCAGTTCCAGGAGCCGGGGCGCGCCGAAGTCGGCATTGAGCGCGATATCAGACGCTGGCTTGAAACGACACTCAAGCGTATTGCTAAAAAACCGGACTTCATCACCGAGGAAGTGCTGAATGTCTTCGTTACGGCTTTTACAAAGGGCGGTGTAACAGGACCAATCAACTACTACCGGAATATTGACCATAACTGGGAAACGACGCCGCAACTGGCGGATAAACAAGTGCTACAGAAGTCCCTGATGATTTGCGCGGAAAACGATCCCATCCTCCTTCCGCAGGGCGCCGATGGCATGGAGAAATATGTCCCCAATCTCACGAAAAAATTGATTAAAGACTGCGGGCACTGGACACAGCAGGAACAACCCGAAGAGGTCAACCGGCTGATTATTGAGTTCCTGAAAGACCTAAGATAGAGAAGTAAATGAACAAACCTCGTGGGATTATCTTTGACTTGGGCAATACTGTTTTAAACGAGGAATGGTTCGATCCTCTCCCTGGAAATATTAAGCTTTTGGAGTATGCTACCAATCCTCTTAATCTCACGCCGCACGAGATTCAGATATTAGCTGATGAAATTAATCGTGGGCTTCGTAAAGTGAGAGACGAGCAAATGGTTGAATTCAACGTACAGAACTTTCAGAGACTTCTATACGAGACACTCGGAATAACTCTTAATATCGGTTACGCTGAGGCTGAGCGTGAATTCTGGCAAGCCACTACAAAGTATTCACCTACTGAGGGGATTTTTGAAGTTCTAACTTTTTTAGAAGCCAATAATATCAAGGCTGGTATTCTAAGCAACTGGGAATTCTCCGGATATTTATTGGAAGAGGAACTTGAGCGACATAACCTCTTCAGATATTTTTCATTTGTGATTTCCAGTGCTGATTATGGATTCAGGAAACCAAGTCCACATATTTTCAACGTGGCAATCAAGAGAATGAATTTAGAACCAGTGGACATCTGGTTTGTGGGAGATACACTAGAGTACGACATTAAGGGAGCATTTAGTAGTGGACTATATCCCATCTGGTATAATCCGCATGGTAAACCGAATACCCTTGAATATAAATGTCTTGAGGTGAGGAACTGGCACGAGTTCCTAGAGAAGATACAATCACTGTAAAACCAATATATGAAAGCTGCTATTACATGTAGAGCACCCCGCATTACACCTAAGACACCGGGTGCATCAACTGTCAGGATATCAGAGTAATGCCGGACAAAATACGCATATTATCTCCAAACGTTACAGACGAAAACGAGTACTTACAAGTAGCGGCACGGCTGGGGGAATTGTCTGCCCTGATGATGTATGGGGGTAGAGACTCGATGTCTGAGCGTGAGTGGAAGGAAGCCTCGGTTTATTTAACTGCCAGGCGGGTATATGATGAGTTCTATCAATTCGCCCGTCGGCATAATAGAGCTATGTATATGACTCTGGAAGAGATTAAAAGCGAACTGCCTAGTTATGCAGACCTGGATGACGGCATAAAGTATCTGTTAGACAAGGGTCTGATAAAAGAGGAATTCAGAGAAGTACCATAATTCAAGATGGTGTATTGACTTTACTCCCTGTCTGATGTATCGTTTTGGCAGTTGTTTTCTCAAAATCACACTCACTTTGGTGCAATGTGCTATGCTTGAATTAGGTGTAGAAGCGAGTGTACTTGACTCTGTTCCTCTAAAATCCTTACGGTGACGGGAACGTAATGAGAGTTGAACTGTCATCTAAAAAGTTACGGAGCGATTTCGTCAAAAAAATCGCAGAATTGAGCGGGCAGAACCTCTACCTGTGCTACCAGTGTGGCAAATGCTCAGCCGGATGCCCGATGGGTTTTGCCATGGATATTCTTCCCAATCAGATTGTGCGTCTTGTCCAGCTTGGGCTTGAGGAGGACATCGCCAATTCTAAAACCGTCTGGCTTTGCGCTTCCTGTCTGACCTGTACTGCTCGCTGCCCTAGGGGAGTCGATCTCTCGCGGGTTATGGAAGCCCTGCGTCTGCTCACCCTACGCAAGAACAAGAATTACGTTGAGCCATCGAAAATACCTCCTGAAACCGTTGCCGATTTGCCTCAAATAGCTCTGGTCAGCGGCTTCCGTAAGCTAACGAGTTGATGAGATGGATTTAGCTTATTATCCGGGATGCACTCTGAAGACCCGTGCTAAAAATTTCGAGACATCCGCGCTGGCGGTAATGTCGGCGCTGGGTATTAATCTCGTGGAATTGCCCCGCTGGAATTGTTGCGGCACAGTTTATTCCCTGGCGGAAGATGACCTGATTCATCATGTTGCCGCTGTGCGCAATCTCATTCGTGTCAAAGAGCAGGGCAAGAACAAGGTGGTGACTCTGTGTGCCTTTTGCTATAACACCCTGAAGCGGGCGAATCTGGTGATGAAAGACAGTCCGGACAAACGTTTTGCTATCAATACTTTTATGGATGAGGAACCCGACTACGCCGGTGAGGTGGAGACGGTGCATCTCCTTCAGGTATTGCGTGATGACGTCGGGTGGGAGAAAATCGCCGGGCGGGTAAAACATCCGCTGAAGGGTTTAAAAATCGCCGGGTACTATGGTTGCACACTGCTCCGCCCACAATCAGTGGCAATTGATAGTGTTGAGCGCCCGACTATCCTTCAGGACCTGCTAAAGGCGTTGGGTAGTACGGCAGTAGATTTCCCCTTTGCCACCGAATGCTGTGGTGCATTTCAAATAGTTAATAATCGGGACATCATCACCGAACGCACTTCTGCTATCTTTGGTTCTGCTGTAAAAAACGGCGTGGAAGCAATAGCCGTGAGCTGTCCCCTCTGTGAATACAATCTCAGGCAGACTCAGTCCAGCACAAAACAACCGCAAAGTGGAGTTCCCGCAATGCCCACGCTCTATTTCACCCAATTGATGGCGCTTGCCTTCGGGCTGGACTCAGCTGTCTGTGGATTCGAAGAGAACTCACCGGAGACTCGTACCTGGTTGAAAAGCAAGAGGCTGATTTCCTGAAATGAATAACAAGCCATTCATCAAGCGGGCACTGGTCATTGGCGGCGGTATCGCGGGAATTCAGGCGGCTCTGGATATCGCCGATGGCGGCTATGAGGTAATCCTGGTTGAACGTTCCCCCAGCATTGGCGGGCACATGATTCAATATGCCGAGGTTTTCCCCACGCTCGATTGCCCGCAGTGCATCATGACGCCTAAGATGGTGGAAATTGCTCAACATCCGAATGTTAAACTGATGACCTATGCGGTAGTACAGAAGGTGAACGGCTCTGCCGGTAATTTCGAGGTAGAGATTTTCCAGAAAGCCCGTAAGGTCGATGTTAAGAAATGCACCGGGTGCGGAACATGCTGGCAGAAGTGCCCGGAAAAAGTATCATCTGAATTTAATGCAGGCATGGCAAAACGGACGACAGTCTATATCCCCTTCCCGCAAGCGGTGCCCGCTAAGCCGGTTATCGATACGGAGCATTGCCGCTATATTCACTACCAGCAGTATATGGCGGGTAAGCGGGAAGGCAAGAAACCACCTGAATGCCGCATCTGTGAAAAGCTCTGTCCGGTGGGTGCTATCGATTGGGAACAGCGAGATGAAATCATTAAAGAGAAAGTCGGGGCGATTGTGGTCGCTACTGGCTTTGATTTGATGCCATTATCGCGGATTCCTGAGTATACGGACGATGCCGATGTGCTGAACGGCATCCAGTTCGAACGATTACTTTCTCCCAGCGGTCCAACTGCCGGTGTGGTGATGCGACCTTCCGATGGTAAAACACCCAAAGAAGTGGTCTTCATCTCCTGCTGTGGTTCGCGTGACCCGGAACATGGCGTGCCATATTGTTCGCGGGTCTGCTGTATGTACCTGGCGAAACAGGCATTGCTCTATAAGCATGCCGTGCCGGACGGGCAGGCATACATTTTCTATATCGATACCCGCAGTACGGGCAAAGGTTATGAGGAGTTCATCCAGAGGGTGGTGAGTGATGGCGTCTTATATTTACGGGGAAAGGTCTCGCGAGTATTTCGTGAAGGGGATAAATTAAGTGTGTACGGTGCGGACACGCTCTCCGGAAAGCGAGTCGAGATTGCCGCCGACCTGGTTGTGCTGGGTATGGCAGTCGTGCCCTCCGATGGCACAAAGGGACTGCTAACAAAGCTTGGCATCGCTTTTGACGAGGCCGGTTTTGTAGTGGAGAGTCATACCAAGTTCCGTCCTTTGGAGACGAGTGTGCCTGGCATATTTGTGGCAGGAATGGCGCAGGGTGCCAAGGATATTCCCGACTCGGTGGCGCAGGGCAGTGGTGCTGCCGGCAGGGTGCTGACACTCTTTGCTCAGAGTGCGTCGGCAGATAAGGCTTTGGCGGTGGTCTGATGACAAAACGTGAAGACCGGATTGGCGTTTTTGTTTGCCACTGCGGGCTGAATATCGCGGGAACGGTGGATGTCCAGCAAGTAGTTGATGAAATTAAGAAATACCCCGGTGTCGTGCATGCCGAGCACTATATGTATATGTGTAGCGACCCCGGTCAGGAACTAATGCGCAAGGCAATTCGCGAGAAGGGACTGACGGCGGTTGTCAATGCTAATTGTTCTCCGTCCCTCCACGAACGTACCTTCCGCAGAGTTTGCGCTTCGGTTGGTTTGAACCCCTATCGTTGTGAAATTGCTAATATCCGCGAGCAGTGTAGCTGGCCTCATACTAATGATAAAGAGACTGCGACGAAGAAGGCTATTGCAATTATCAAGACCACCATAGAACGGTTACGACTGAACATGATGCTGACGCCGCTGGTGATACCGCTGACAAAGCGGGCGCTGGTTATTGGCGGGGGAATTGCCGGCATTCAGGCGGCACTCGATATTGCCAACGGCGGTTATGAAGTTGTCCTGGTAGAAAAGGAAACTCATCTGGGCGGGCACGTTATGGAGCTATCGGCAACCTTTCCCACGCTGGAAAGCCCCAGAGATTTTCTGATTCCCAGAATTAATGAAGTGATGACTCATCCCAATATCCGACTCTATCTCAATTCGGAGGTAGACAAAGTTACCGGATACGTCGGCAGTTTTAGTGTGAAAATCCGTCAGAAGGAAAAGATTGTGGAGGAAGAGGTTGGTGCTATTGTCACCGCGCCCGGTTTCGAACTCTTGCCGAGAGAAAAACTCCCCGTCTTTCCCGATGACCCCGATATTGTAGATGGACTCCAGTTCGAGCGGATTCTCTCCCCGGAAAAATTGGTTGAGGGGAAAATAAAACGTCCCTCCGATGGGCGGGTGCCCCAGGACATTGTCTTTATTCAGTGCGCCGGTAGCCGCGACCCGGAACACGGTATGCCGTATTGTTCCCGCGTCTGCTGTATGTATACCGCCAAGCAGGTTCTGCTCTACCGTAAAGCGGTGCCGGAAGGACAGGCGTATGTCTGCTATATGGATATCCGTTCTGATGCCAAAGGTTATGAAGAATTCTTCCAGCAGGTGATGAGTGACGATGGTGTGCTTTACGTGAGGGGTAATGTCTCCCGCGCATTTAGAGATGGGGATAAGTTAAAAATCTGGACAGTAGACACATTAAGCGGTAAAAGTCTGGAGATTACGGCGGATATGGTGGTACTGGCGCTGGCAATGGTGCCACGTTCGGGAACAAGAGAACTGGCGCGTAAATTAAACATCAGTGTGAATGAGCACGGCTTTCTCACCGAGGCTCATATCAAATTACGACCTGTGGAGAGCCTGACTTCAGGAATCTTTCTGGCGGGTGCGGCTCAGTGGCCCCGTGATATTCCGGATACCATCGCTTCCGCCAGCGCGGCGGCGAGCAAGGTGCTCTCTCTTTTCTCACGCAAGGAACTGCTCCATGAACCTACCACCGCCCATGTTGACGAAGAGGTCTGCTCCGGTTGTGGTGTATGTGTACCGGTGTGTACGTTCAAAGCTATCAGCATCGACGAAAAGAAAAAAGTGGCAGTGGTTAATGAAGCGCTCTGTGAAGGCTGTGGTAGTTGTGCGGCGACCTGCCCTTCCAAGGCGATGCAACATCGTAACTGGTCTCACCGCCAGCTTCTTGCCATGATTGATGTGGCGGGCGGCGGTTATGTATGATAAACTGTGACATTACGTAGGGACCAATAATGACAACAAATGTGACAAGAGAAAAGAAAATTAAAATGATACCCATCTTTGTCATGGGCAAGCGATATGAAGTGCCGGAGACCCTGACCATCATGAAGGCGATGGAGTACGCCGGCTTCAAGTTCATCCGCGGGTGCGGCTGTCGTGGTGGTATCTGCGGCGCCTGCGCTACCGTTTACCGCAAGTCTGGGGATTATAAGCTATATTCCGGACTGGCTTGTCAGACAGTGGTTGAGCCGAATATGTATTTGACCCAGATACCTTTCTACCCTGCCAACCGTGCCGTTTTTGATTTTTCCAAGATAAAACCAGTACCGGAAGAAATTTTCAAGCTATATCCGGAAATATTCCGTTGTGTTGCCTGTAACTCCTGCACAAAGGTCTGCCCGATGGATGTAGAAGTGATGGACATGATTGCATGTCTGAAACGTGGCGACATCGCCAAAGCCGCTGAGATGTCCTTCAGTTGTATCCAGTGCGGTCTCTGTGCCAGTCGGTGCATGGGCGAACTACCGCAGTATCACATCGCTCAACTGGCGCGCCGGATATATGGGAGTTTGATAGCACCGCGGGCGAGGCATTTACAGGAGGCGGTACAGGCTATCGAATCAGGCAGGTATGAGGAGTGTCTGCGAAATCTAATGAAAACTCCGGATGCAGATTTGCGCAAAATATATCAGGAGCGTGAGATGGAGCCGGAGATGACCGGGGAAGATTGGACCCCTAAGGACAAGAAGTGCCTCTAGGAAGGACTGTATGTCATATACACCTGAATTAAAAGAACTTATCAAAATAGTAGAACAGACCCGCCCGGAACGCGTCGCGCTGAAGAAGGGAGGGGGCGAATTCCCGATGATGTCGCTTCAGGAGCGGGAGCGGATGCTGTCTTACCATCCCGACTACAAAGAGGAAGGTCGGCGTGAGTTAAAAGTAGGTCCGAGCAAGGGATACCGGATTGCGCATGAGTTCGCTGATATTCTAGAGGCGTGGAGCCGTGTGAAACCCGAACAGGTCGACCTGTCCAGGGTTGCTATGGAAACCGATGTACTGGTTATCGGGGGTGGTGGTGCGGGCACCTCTGCCGCGCTACTTGCGGCGCAGAACGGCGCGAAAGTTATCATTGCTACCAAACTCCGTCACGGTGATGCTAATACCATGATGGCGGAAGGTGGTATTCAAGCGGCGACAAAAATCGAAAAGGACTCACCGTATTACCACTATTTAGATGCCATGGGTGGCGGTCATTTTAAAGGCGACCCCGACCTTGTCTATACGCTGGTTACACAGGCACCGTCCGTGATTAAGTGGCTGGAAGAAATGGGGATGATGTTCGATAAATTCCCCGACGGGCGGATGAAGAGTATTCACGGTGGCGGTACGAGCCGGAAACGGATGTTATCAGCTGGTGACATCACCGGGGCAGAAATCATGCGCACCATAAGGGATGAGGCGCGCAACCATCAGAGTATCAACGTGGTCGAGTTCTCCCCGGTCGTTGAGCTGATTTTAAACGAATACGGACAGTGTGCTGGGGCGCTTCTCTATAATATGGAAACGGAAGAATACTTCATTATTAAATCTAAAGCAACCATCCTGGCGACAGGCGGTTGTGGCAGACTGCACGTGCAGGGATTTATGACCACCAATCACTATGGCGCTACCGCCGATGGGTTGGCGCTTGGCTACCGGATTGGAGTGGAGGTGATGCTCTTGCATACCGTCCAATATCATCCTACCGGTGCAGTCTTCCCCGAACAGGTAGAGGGTTTGCTCATCACTGAAAAGTTCCGTGGTGCGGGTGCAAATCTGGTCAATATTAAGGGGTCGCAGTTTGTCAACGAACGGGAACCGCGTGATATCGAATCGGCGTGCTGTATTCGTGAATGCCTGGAACGACAGCTGGGAGTTGCCACGCCCGCCGGCAGAGTTGGCGTGTGGCTGGACTCTCCGATGATTGATATGTTATCGGGAGATGGTACTGTTCAACGTGAGTTCCCGGGGAAGTACATTCTCTTCAAGCGCCACGGCATCGATATTTCCAAAGAGCCGTTCTTGGTTTACCCGACCCTTCATTACCAAAACGGTGGTTTGAAAATCACAGCGGATTGCCGGACTTCCGTACAGGGTCTCTTTGGGGCGGGTGAGGTGACGGGTGGCGTTCACGGTGAAAATCGTCTGATGGGCAACTCATTACTGGATGTACTGGTCTTCGGAAGGATTGCCGGAGAAAATGCGGCTGTTTATATTAGAGAAACTGCAAAAGATGGTAGATTGACCCTGGAGCATGTGACTGCATTCCACAAACAACTTGAGGCGGCAGGAGTGCCAAAAGATAGGGTTTCCCCGATGCTTCTTCCCGATTACACCGACCCCGAAGTGCGCAAGCGCCAGCTTACTAGTCACTATATTGGCACATTGCGATAAACATCTGATTCCGCAGTGCAAATGGTAACGCACTCTTTCTGGCTATTTTCACTCTTCGGTAAGTTTCTGAATTTCCTGTTGGGCTTTCTCGATTAGTCCCTGGTCATTGCTCAGGCGGATGTAAGTATTGAAGTTAGCGATTGCCTCATCTTTCTTACCGAGTGCTTTGAAGGCATAAGCCCTGTGGAAATAGGCTTGTGGTAGGTTCTGGTTCAATTCAATTGCTTCAGTACAATCGGCAACTGCCCGCTCCAGCTCACCCAAACTCAGGTATGCATATGCCCGATTGACATATGCCTCGGCAACATTTTTACCCATATCAATAGCCGTATTACTATCCTGAATCGCTAGTTGGAAATTCCCTTTAGCATTGTAGGCATAAGCGCGATTGATGTAAGCAAGCGTCAGGTCTGGGTCGAGTGAAAGTGCCTTCGTGCAATCAGTAATCACCTGGTCGAAATTTCCAAGACTAGCGTAGGCGGCGGCGCGGTTCACGTAAAGTTTTGCCATCATTGGTTCTATTTTAATGGCATCTGTATAAGCTATAATTGCCTCTTCGTAGGCGCCTGCCTTAGAGAGTTTGTAAGCGCGCTGGAAATACCACTCCGCGCTCCCCTCCGGTGGTCCGGAACATGCACTGAGAAGTGTTCCCGATAGTATTAAAACAACGAGGGCAATTAATACAGTAATCGGTCGTTTCAAAATCGCTTTCCTCTCGTATATGAAATCTATCGCTTTTTAATGGTGAGTGTGTAAAGCAGTACACCGATTATAATTATACCAACTCCGACTCCGCCTAATACCCAGCCTAATATATTGGATGGCTTTTCCGTAAAAACAGCGGTAATCGATTTGCCTGAAGTAGCTACATAGCTGGCGGAATTTTCTGTGGTACTCAGGTCGGTACCAGTCCATTCTTTAAAGACGAAGCCTTGTGCAGGTCTGGCGGTTATGGTTACCTCCGTTCCGAACTCGTATCCGTCCTGTGGTTGTAACGGTTTCAGGATAACCTCACCACCGGACGACGGTGAGGAGAAAACAGAAACCTTATATGTAATAATAACGAAGTTTGCTATAAATTCCCTGCCGCATGTCATGGTAACGGAGATAGTTTCCTCTTCTCCCACCTCTACCACCACTTCCCCCTTTTTTTCGGTCCATTCAGTAAAACGGTATCCGTACCGGGGTATAGCAGTTAACTCGATAGTCTGATTTGCCGGGAATTTTAGCTCTGATTTGGGTGCATCAAGTATGGTATCGTTGATTTTCACGGTGCCTCCATTTTCCGGGCTGACATTGACCGTCAGACTGAATTCTGTGCCCGGTCAAGCTGCGCCAACCGGTTTCGCCGTGAGAAGGATGAGGGTGATTAATGGCACTATCCACAACATCCTGAGACAGGTGCGAATAATGTGTATCCAACCTTTCATTTTGTCTCCAGTTCATAGAGTTTCTGGATGACATATTTCACGAAGCCAACGCACTTTTTCATCCATTCCCCAGAATCACGGAATTGCTGTATTGCCTTAGGGTCGTAGAAGTTGATTCCAGTGAGTTTCCCACAGATGATGTCGCCATATTCACGAGTAAAACTCAACACTAACTCGCGGGCTTGCTCCCGGGCGATTGTCCGTGCCCGGTCAGCCTGTTCCTTGTTATTTATTGGACAACGATGACACAGACCTAGAAATACCGCCGCGCTTGAGAGTGCGCCGCAGACGCCTTCCCTCTGACTGGCAATCCCGCCCATAAAATTGGTGGAAGCCCAGAGCAGGTCTTCACTCCCGAGGTCAGTTGTTTCCCACATAACTTGCAGGACACTGGGACCTCAGTGATAGCCCTTGAGCATTAAATCCTGCCCCCGATTCATTGCTTCCTGTAACGACAATTTAAGTGTCATCGCTTTCTCCTATTTCTTCAACTTAAAGATGCGTGTAGCATTTCCGCCGAGCATAGCATCTACTTCTTCCTGAGTGAAAATGATGCCGTCGGTGCCTCTAACCGTGAGCGCTTTCATAATATCAACGAATTCTCTATTTGAGACGAGCGGCTCAAAGATTGGACCGTCAGTTGACCATATTATTTGATGTGGTCCGATATTATCTATAATTTCTCGCAGATAACGGCGGAACAATGCAGGTTTAGCGGTAGCGGTTATCTGCCACATAGCTAAATCACCAGAGAGGTTCTTCTTATATTGAGCCAGTGCCAACCAGTCATGCCACCAGAGGTTTCCCATATGCGCCGCAATTATCTCAAGATTGGGGAAATCCTTGGCGACATCATCGAGGTGAATGGGCAGAGCAAACTTGGCTCTTGACTTGGGAAGCGGACTGCAGTGCGTTAGTAGCGGGTACTCGAACTCATTTAAAACCTCGAGTACGGCATAAGCCTCCGGGCTGTTGGGGTAATAGCCGTCATCAGGATGCCACTTCAAGCCTTTCATTTTAAAATCGGTCAGGCAATGCCTTAAAAGAGCCGGGGCATCGGGTCGTCGGGGGTCTATACCTGCCATTGAAATGAGTTTTTCAGGGTGTTTGGCAGCCGCTTTAGCACAGAGTTCATTATTATTCATAATGCGCTCATTAGCCGAGCCATTGTCAAAATTATCTACATAGCAGATAGCAGTTATATCTATGCCATTTTGTGCCATGCGTTTTACCAGCTTATCGCATTCAGGGTCATCAACCATATCACGAATTTCCGGGATGAATTTATCCCCCGGTCCGTTGAACCCCGCACGCTCAGCATCGTCAAACCAGCCTTTAATTGTATCGTTGGCGGATTCAGTATCTAAGGACATACGGATGTAGTGGTAATGAATATCAACAATCATTTTATTCTCCTTCATTACCGGTGATGGGCGATAGCTAGAGTTTACATTTGACGGGCAATGATGTCAATTGAACTTTTATAATATCTTTTAAGAGTACATTAAGACCCCACAGATGTAAGTGGAAAAACATCGTGACAATGGGCTTGCTGACGTTACGTACCCGGAAGACACATATGTCTAGCAGTCAGACTACCTGATACACACAAACAGTGAATTCATCCTAGTATTATTTTAAATGGGGGTTAATATATGCTAAAGTTAATCGTGGGAGGTGTTATCTGGTAGTGGATATAGAGCGTATTAATGTTGTAAATGCCCTAAAGCGGTCGGAAATGTTTCTTGGTTTGGAAGATAAGTACCTGGAGATGATAGCCTCTTTACCATCATCACACGAGATAACTCTTCAGTCCGGTGAGATTCTGTTCCGGGTAGGTGAACATGCTGATACTCTCTATATGCTTAAAGAGGGGCGTGTAGACCTTGTTGCCGGGGTTTCTCCGGAGGCTGAATTGGGAAAACAAAATCTTGTGGTAGAAATAGTAACGACGGGCGGTTGTCTAGGATGGTCAGCCATGGTTGCTCCCCACTATTATTTTCTATCCGCCATTGCCGGAGTGCCTTCTGTTTTGGTTTGTATTAGTGGTAGTGAACTCATGGCTTTGTCGGATAAAGACTACTATTTGGGCTACCGGGTTTTCAATGGACTAGCCGGAATTATCGGCTCCCGACTAAGGGATTACGAGCAGGTACTGCTGAGAGGCCGAAGGTGGCCCTTTTTGAAAAGCAATAATATAAGCGACTGATACTATCTTTAAAAATATAGGAAAGTCATTTCTTTTTAGCTAAACAAGCCTCAACTCTAGCCAGCAACTCCTTTGGACTTACTGGTTTTTCTATGTAGTCCTCGGTTTCAAGCATATAACCACGGCTCACCGGGATACCTGTGTCCTGGCGCCGTGATGAAAAAGAGGTCAACATTACAACTGGAATTCTGCTGAGACGGGGGTCTTTCTTGAGTTGCTCGGCGGCGGTAAAACCGTCCTTGACCGGCATAATTACGTCGAGTAGAATTAGGTCTGGTTTTTCTTCCAGTGCCTTCTTCAGCCCTTCTGCTCCTTCGTGGGCGACAATTGTCTCGTATGGCTTACTCTCCAGAACCGTCTTTGCATACTCCACGAAATCAACATCATCGTCAACAATCAGAATTCTGGGTTTCTTTTCCATTTCATTGACTCCTTCCGCCCTCACTTGATTGAGAAAGCAGTTTTATCTAAGCTCTCTTCTTATTTAAAAGTTTTTCTACGCGTTTCAGCAGGATATCCGGTTGTACAGGTTTTTCTATGTAATCATCCACGCCGAGTTCAAGACCCATCTCCAGTTCGTAACGGCGGCGACTGGCTTCTTCCCTTACGGAGGACAGAATCAATATTGGCACATCTCTGTACTTAGACCACCTCGGGTCCTGAAGCTCTTTCAACACAGCAAACCCATCCATCTTCGGCATGAGTAAATCAAGTATCATCAGGTCGGGTTTGTCAGCTTTTAGGTTTGCCAGTCCTTCTACCCCATTCACCGCAGTGACTATCTGATAACCGCGTGCTTCAAGAATCATCCCCAATCCATCCAGGATATCGGGGTCGTCATCAACCAGCAGTATTTTTTCTGCCATATCGCCTCCTCTTGCGCAATCATTATAGTACAGGTCGGGGAAGTAATCCAGCTTTTTCCACAATTCTGGGGACAATCTCTTCCCAGCCGACAGCCATAATATGTACGCCGTGTACGCCGGGCATCTCTTTCAACTGTTCAATTATCTCCAGAGCAATTGTGACCCCCTCTTCCTTGGTATCTTTAGCCTTCTCCAATCTGTTCAGGAATTCATCCGGCACACTCACCCCAGCGACATATTCCCTCATAAAACGTGCCATCGCCAGCGAACGCATAGGGATTACTCCAGCTATAATATGCACCTGCTGGTCCAGACCCTTATCTCTGACCATCTCCATCCATTTGGCGAACTTTGGCACATCATAAACTGCCTGGGTCTGTATGAAGTCTGCCCCGGCTTTGATCTTCTTGGCTAACCTCCTCACGCGAAATTCAAAGGGTTCGGCGAAGGGGTTTTCCACCGCTCCAATATACAATGGTACTTCTCCTGTAATGGTCTCCCCGCAAATAAACTTCTTCTCGTCGCGCATTTTTTTCATGGTAAGGATTAATTGGATAGAGTCCAGGTCGAACACACCCTTTGCACTAGGATGATTGCCGAATTTTTGGTGGTCCCCTGAAAGACAAAGAATGTTGCCAATACCTAGGGCTACGGCTCCTAAAACATCGCTCTGGATGGCAATCCTGTTGCGGTCGCGGCACACCATTTGCATAACGGGATCGATGCCGAGCGACTTTAATATTGTACAACCAGCGATGCTGGACATACGCACAATAGCGGTCTGGTTATCAGTTATGTTGATGGCATCACAATGATAGTGTAATTGCTCACCCTTCCGCCGTATAAGTGCCGAATTAGCTCCCTTGGGCGGGCCTGCCTCAGCAGTGACAGCGAACCTGCCGCTTTCAAGAACTTTTTCCAGGTTTGTTCCTGCTTTCATTTTCGCACGTCCCTTGTATATTATTCCTAAACTTTCACTATTTTAGGCAATGTGAATGTAAATTTACTCCCTTTGTTGGTCTCGGAGCAAGGGCTTTCACACCAAATTTTCCCCCCGTGAGCTTCCACTATCCTTTTGGCAATGGACAAACCCAACCCGGTGCCTTGAGTTTCAACATTACTTCCCCGGAAAAAATCATCAAAGATTTTATTTACTTCTTCCGGCGGAATACCAATGCCAGTATCAATGACATCCACGACCATATCCTTCTCCCTTTCGTTGACTCGGAGGGTTATGGTGCCTTCTGAGGTGTACTTAATGCCATTACCTATCAGGTTGTTTAATACCTGTTGTAACCGCGGACCAGAGCCCCTCACAGTTGGCAGTGCCTCGGGTACTTCTCTTTTAAATTCTAAACCTTTTGTTGTGGCTGCACTAAGATGACTATCCACACAGGTGGTAATTACCTCGTGCAGGGATATCTCTTTCATTTCAGAAACGAGTTGTCCTGTCTCAATACGTGGAATGTCCAGCAGGTCGCTTATGAGACTAAGCAATTCTGTAATTCTGATGGAGCTTCTTTCCAGCATGTGCTTTCCCCTTTCGTTTAGGGAGCCACCAAAACCGCTAAGCATATTCCACAGAAATCCTTGGATAGCTGATAACGGGGCTTTCAGGTCATGTGCCGCTATGCCGAGGAAACGAAGGAAACGGGTCTTTTCCTCCTCAAGCTTGGCAAGTTCCTGCGCGGCTTTATCCAATTGTATAGATTTCTCTGCTATGAGTCTCTCTTGAAGGTTAACCACCTGCCGCTGTCTCTTGCGCAATTCGCCTGAAATAGCGGTAGCCATGTAGGTGGTGCCATATAAAATAGCCGCAAGTGCGACCAGCACTGCGATAACATAGCTATTCTCACGGTATAAAGTGGGGTCCACAAATCCAGCTAGATTGATGTGGGGAATAACACCGGCGAACTCCAGGCTCACCAGTAGGCAAACCATTAAAAGTGCAGTGGTAGCGGTAATATACACAATTCGGTAGTTAAGGGCAATGCTGGCTAATACGATATGAAAAACGTAGAAAAACACAAACGGATTCTCTATGCCGCCCGTGAAATGCAGAATAGTAGTGAGCGCCATAAGGTCAAGGAAGATATGTAAATTTGAATAATTGCGGGCTTGCCGGATTACTGACCCCGGTTCCCGGTAACGGATACTACGTAGCTGTATAAATAGCCCGAGATTATACAGCGCAATCAATCCACAGACAATATAAACAGGGATAGTACTAAGGTTGATATTGAAAACACGCGATGCTACCAATGTGGCAACAACTACACCGATGATAGCCAGCCACCTCATGGTCACAAAGACCCGAAGGCGCATCAACAAAGCCGCCTCTTCAGGTGTGTATTCAGCTTTAGGTTCGTCCATCATAACTTCATCAACTGTTTGGTGCTTTTTCGCTGACTATTTCAGTCGGTGACCCAACTTTAAATCTACGCGGTCCCCCTGAGAGACTCGCACTCCAGTCTTTTATAGGTATAATATCTTCCATCTTATCAAGCTGGCCCCACGCACTCAGTCGGTCATAAATCATCTGCCAGGCACAAGGTGTCTCCGGGTCCGTTTCACACTTGCCTTTGACGGAGCCGCCACACGGTCCATTAAACAAGCTCTTGGCACATCTCACCAGAGGACAAATGCCCGCCGTTTGCCCGAGAACACAATCACCGCACTGCATACAGACCTCAATATACTGACCAGACCCCTCCTCCTTCCCGATAAACAATGTATTGAGTGCCGCATATACCGGTTTACTGGTAAATGAACTCACCGTTTGCACACCAAAGGCACAAGACATAACCAGAATGCCATCCGCCTTGTCAATAACTGGTGCCTCTTCTATGAGCGCTTCCCTGGTAATCAAATCACATGTTGTCGGGATGACCATCCATCCGTTGACCTTTTTCCCGGCGGCTTCAAGCTTGTCTTTCATCGCCATGACTTCGGACTTTCCTCCGGTGTGGAGCATCGTGGCACAGGTACCACATCCGATGATATAGACTGAGTGAGTCTGAGCGAGTAGTTGCATAATCACTTCGAAAGGTTTTGCTTGTGTAACAGTAATCATGCTATTTTACCCCCTCTTTCGTTGCGAGCCGGCTTTCATAGTCAGCCCTGAAGTATTGCAGGGTATCTACAACCGGGTTTGGAGCTCCCTGCCCTAATCCGCATAATGAGGATAGCATCATGGCGCGGGAAAGTTCCTCGATATCCACGATATCTCCCCGCCTTCCTCCTCCATTCCGTATCGTGTTCAGGATCTCTACCAGTGCAGTTGTGCCCTCACGGCAGGGCGCGCACTTCCCGCAGGATTCCTCGGCGAGAAATTCAAGGGTCTTGCAGACTATCTCCAGGATGTCTCTGCTCTCATCAAACACGGTAATAGCCCCAGCCCCTAGGATGGTTTCAAAAGAGAGTGGGGTATTTATCATACTGAACGGCACTATCCGCCCTGTCGCTCCTCCCACCTGAATTGCTTTAATGTTGCGAGCTCCAGCCAGGTCTTCCACCAGTTCCCTGAGCGTACTGCCAAGTTCTAGCTCGTATACTCCGGGTTTATCCACATCACCACTGACCGAGAAGACCTTAGTACCTTTGCTCCGTTCTGTTCCAATTTTCTTGAACCACCCCGCTCCATTGAGCATTATCGGCGGGATGTTCATGAGTGTCTCCACATTGTTGATTACGGTGGGCTTGCCCCATAATCCTTTGGTTGGCGGGAATGGTGGGCGGTATCTGACCTCGCCACGCTTGCCTTCTATTGACTCCATAAGTGCTGATTCCTCGCCACAGATATAGGCGCCTGCCCCTTCCTGCACATGGATATCAAAACCATCTAAGTGGCCGGCACTTCGCGCTTGTTCGATTACAGCGAGCAGTGAACCAAGGAGGTGATGGTATTCGGCGCGCAGGTAGATATAACCACACCGGGCACCTATAGCATAACCCGCGATAGAAATACCTTCCACCAGGCTAAACGGATCGCTTTCCAGGATGTACCTGTCTTTGAAAGTGCCAACTTCGCCTTCGTCTGCATTACATATGAGGTACTTTTCATCACCCGGGGAATTCTTGGCAAGTTCCCACTTCAAGCCACATGGGAAACCAGCACCTCCCCTGCCACGCAAATTGGAAGCCTTGATTTCTTCTATTACCTGTTCCGGTTTCATACCGCGAGCTTTATTAAGCGCTTGGAATCCATCCCGTTTTATATATGTGTCTATACGGGTGGGATCGATTACCCCGCAGTTTCTGAGTACGATATGCAATTGGGGCATTCTTAACCTTCCTGAATCAGAATCGGGTAGTGCTATTCGTAATCTTTCAGGATCCGGGAAATCTTATGAGGAGTTAGATCAACGTAGACACGTCCGTCAATCATCATTGTGGGCGCTTTATCGCACTCACCAATGCAATTGACCAACTGGATTGAAAACCGCGCGTTCGGAGAGGTTGTACCGAGTTTGACCCCGGTCGCATCCTCGACAACGTTTATAATATGTTGCGATTTTTTAATGAAACAGGGGAGGCTCTTGCATATTCTAATGACGTGCCGTCCCTGTTCTTGTACCGAGAAGAAAGAATAGAAGGTAGCCACTCCATACACATCACCTAGAGCGATACCCAGAGAGTTAGAAATGTCGCAGAGTAGATTTTCTGGCAGATAACCGAACCTGCTTTGTGCCTTCCCAAGCAGGAAAAGGAGGTTGTGAGAATCAGGAGGTCTATCAGGGATTGGTGCTCCAATACGCCTTTCAACCATCTTACCTTCCTTCAGGATGCTAGCTTCTGATAATCAGCGGTCTGCCTTTTTTTTCATAAGGTAACTGGCATGGTTTACTTAAAGCTCCCGTGGGACAGAGGGAGACGCACACGTCGCAATCGCGGCACGCATCTTTGTTAATAGGTTTGTCAAGGTCTACGACAATCTTAGAGTGGAAACCACGGTAACCAATGGCAAAGAAACCATGCCCGGCAATTTCGGTACAAGCGCGGACACATCTCCGGCAGAGGATACACTTGGAGAGGTCCCTGATAAGATAAGGGCTAACATCTTCTATGGGATAATAGCGTCTCCTCAGTTCGAAGCCCGGGAGACCTACATCAAGTTCAGCCGCTAAATTTCTAAGTTCACACATGTTGGCTTTAGCACACATATAGCAGGTCCCGCAGTGACTGGCAAATAAAAGCCTTAGGATAATACGTCTCGTTGCTAAAACAGCAGGTGAATGAGTATTAACAATCATTCCTTCTGTAACCGGCGTATGGCATGCCGCTACCAGCGTTCGGGAGCCTGTCACCTCTACCACGCAGATACGGCAGGCTCCGATCGGCGATAACTCGGTCCGATAACAAAGGGTTGGAATATAAATGCCGTGTTCGCGTGCTGCCTCTAAAATAGTGACGCCATCACGCACGTTTACCGAGGAATTATTCAGTGTTACTCTTATCTCTTTCATAACTGTGAATTTCTTGCCAGCCCAGGGAAGTGAGAACGAAATGTCCTGTAATTATAATCGTATGCGATTAAATGTGTCAACTTTTACATTACACGTAACTAGAGGAGAGTGCTTTTACTCGAAAATGCTAAAAGTATTACGAATTATGGTCTTTAGAGCGATAAGAAAGTATTGTCCTGAGGTGTTTCCTTTATCCGCTATTCTGGCAAACGCTATGCTAGAATAAATGTATTCTTTATATCAGAGAGAGTTGGAACAACGGAATAACATGCCCTTTAATCTGTTCAACCATAAGAAAACGCAGTCACCCCCACAAGCCCCATCGGCGACTGTGATTGCCGGCACAACTGGCGAGAGACTTAAAAGCGGTATCTATTCAGGATTGAAAAAAGGCTGGGACGCTTTTTTCTGGATGGCGAAGATTCTCCTGCCCATTTCTCTAGCGGTAGCCTTACTGAAGTGGAGTGGCTGGCTCTATAAGGTGGACTTTGTTCTTAATCCTGTGATGAATCTTATAAATCTTCCAAGTGAAGCCGCTTTTCCCGTTCTCAGCGGCCTTTTTATAAATATCTATGCGGCGATTGCTATTTTGACCGTTGTGCCGTTCAGTCTGGAGCAGATGACACTCATTGCTGTGTTCACTCTTGTTGCTCATAGTGTTATCGTTGAAACCATCATTCAGCATAAGTCTGGGATAAACGGTTTTAAAATTGTTATTATCCGTTTTATAACTGCTGTTGTGACAGTCATGCTGATTTCTATTTTTCTTGGCGATACATCACAGAGCGTTACCGGTATAACTGAGATAATGAAACAAGGAACGGTTTTACAGGCACTGACCGGGTGGGGTATTGATACCGGCTGGTTGTTATTGAAGATACTCTGCATTATCACGGGAATAATGATTACACTGGAGTGTTTACGCTGGCTGGCATGGGATAGATACCTCTATCGTTTCTTCAAGCCTTTTATGAAAGTGTTGGGGCTGAGCGAACGCACTGTCATACTCTGGGTTACAGCAGTTTTATTTGGGCTGATGTATGGTAGTGCCGTCATTCTGGAAAAAAGTAAAGAGGGCGGTCTAACCCGCTCCGAACTGGAACGCCTCCATATCTCCATCGGCATCAATCACAGTATGGTAGAAGATCCGGCGCTTTATATGGCGCTGGGTATCAATGCGTTCTGGCTGCTTGTCCCCAAACTTCTCATGGCAATGATAGCCACGCAGATATACCGTGTTGTTGAATTTATGAGAGTAAGACGAGGGGGTACCGGTGGGTCTAAAGCCTATTAGGTTGCTTGGCGTGGTCGTGATGTGCTGCTCAAGCTGTTGTTCGGGTCGGTGTACGCGTAACTCATCGTGTACAGATGATAGTAAAGACCACCCTTTTCCATAAGCTCCTGGTGATTGCCGATTTCGACAATCTTGCCGGCATCAAGTACCACGACACGGTCGGCGTCATGAATCGTAGACAGGCGGTGGGCAATTACCAGCGATGTACGGTCTTTCAGAATATTCTTCAAGGCTTTCTGGATGAGAACTTCTGTCTGTGTATCAATATTCGCTGTAGCCTCGTCTAATATCAGGATACGCGGATTGGCGAGAACCGCTCGAGCAAAGCTGATGAGTTGCCGCTGTCCCTGGCTCAGATTGCTGCCACGTTCCTGCAGAACAGTGTCGTAGCCTTTTTCCAGACGCATGATGAAATCATGGGCGCCTACGGCTTTTGCAGCGGTGAAAATCTCTTCGTCACTGACCTTTTCACGTCCATAAGTGATATTCTCTCTAACCGTTCCCGAGAAAAGGAATGGTTCCTGCAATACCATGCCAATCTGGTTACGAAGCGATTCCTGTGTTACCTTGCGGATGTCATAACCATCGATGCTGATGGAACCCTTTGTAACTTCGTAGAAACGGGCGACCAGGCTAACGAAGGTACTTTTGCCTGCGCCAGTAGAGCCAACCAGAGCAATCGTTTCTCCCTGGAGAATGTGCAGGTTAATATCGTGGAGGACTTCGATTCCTTCTACATAAGAGAAGCTCGCATTATCGAATACAATGTCCCCTTTGATTTGTGGCAGTTTAATTGCATCAGGTTCATCTTTAATATCCGGCTCCATATCTAGTACTTCGAAAATACGCTGACCACCGGCTGTAGCACGCTGTAATTGGGTATATTGCATACTCAGACTGCGGATAGGTTCAAAAAATCTTTGAACATAAAGAAGAAAGCTTACCGTCTGGCCAAGTAATAGTCTGCCCGCCGCTATCTGGTATCCGCCGAAGATGATGACCAGTGCGGTGGATGCCCCAATCAGAATTTCCACAGCGGACATCAACCCGGAAGAAAGGCGGGTCGCCGAAAGGTTGGCATCCAGGTTTTGCTCATTGACATTACCGAATCGTTGCAGATTAATATTTTCCCGTGACATTGCCTGAATAACGCGAGCCCCGGAGATATTTTCCTGTAAATCGGCATTGACTACAGATATTGCCTGACGCACGCGCATAAAAGTATTGCGTGAGAGTTTTTCATAGAAAAATACCAGCACTATTAGTATAGGAATGATGCTCATGGTTATTAAGGCTAGCTGGGAATTCATGGTGAATACCATAAAAACAACAATACCGAGTATCAGGAAATCAGCAACAATTTCCAGGACGCCAGAGGTAAGCACTTCTTGCAGGGCAGCAACATCGTTCTGCACGCGGGACATAACGCGTCCGACTTCATGGCGGTCATAGAAGCTAAGTGAAAGCTTCTGCAGATGAGTGAACATCTGCATTCTAATGGTGAAGAGAACGCTACGTCCGACGTTCGCCATGTTATATTGTTGGAGATATTGTCCTGCCCATTGTAACAAGCCGCAGACCAAAAATATGAAGAAAATCATCGTCACGGTATTCAAGGAGCCAGAGACATGGAAGGTATTAGCTGCGAAATTGTCGATAAAGTTAAGTTTCGTGGCTCGTCCGGTGGCAACATCGATTGCATCACCAAGTAATAATGGCATTAGCAGGCCTGTAGCCGTGGTCAGAATCATTCCGAATACTGACAGGAGGAAGCCAAGCTTGTATTTCTTTACATAGCCCATTAGGCGCATCACGACTTTTTGGTCATAGACCCTTCCGAAGAGCTCTTCATCAGTCAGGTCGGAAGAACGTGCGAGCGCCTGCGGACCCATTCCCAGTGGGTGTCCCATACCACCTGGAGGACCCATACCTCCCCCACGCATGGGACCACCGCCACCACCAAAACCGCCTCCACCAAACATTACGGTAACACCTCTTTCCCGAGAGCTTCTTCCTGAGCGCGGAGCTGAAGCTCGTAAATCTCAGGGTAAATTGTCCCTTCACGTAGTAATTGCTGGTGAGTGCCACGCTCGGCTATTCTGCCCTTATTTAAAACGAGAATCTGGTCGGCATCTTTTACTGTCTGCAGACGCTGCGCGATAACAAAAGTTGTGCGTCCTTCCATGAGTTGACGGAGCGCTTGTTGGAGCAGAAATTCCGTCTCTGTGTCCACACTTGATGTGGAATCGTCAAGGATGAGGATACGCGGGTTGAGAAGTAAAGTTCGGGCGATCGCCAATCTCTGACGCTGACCGCCCGAGAGTGTAATGCCACGTTCGCCGACCCAGGTTTCATAGCCATTAGGTAAGCTCATTACAAAATCATGCAGCTGGGCAGTCTTGGCAGCCGCGATGATGTCATCCTGGCTGGCATTTACAGCACCATAAGCAATGTTGTCTTTAATGTTGGCTGAAAACAGGAAAACATCCTGTTGCACCATGCCAATGTTCTGCCGTAAGGAAGCGAGTGTGACATTACGGATATCTATATCATCGATAGTAATACTACCCGAAGTGACGTCATAAAAGCGCGGTATCAGGTTGACAAGAGTTGTTTTCCCACTACCAGTCGCACCGAGCAAGGCTACCATTTCGCCTGCTCTAGCTTCGAAACTAACGTCTTCCAGTATATTCCCCAGCGATTCGTAGGAAGCGGCCGTGTAGCTGAAAGATACATGCTCAAATTTTACGTTCCCTTTTATGTTTTGCAGTTCTATTGAATTCGGTTTTTCTTTAACTGCCGATTCCGTATCTAGAACCTCAAAAATACGTTGACCGGCAGCGGTACCGCGGGATATCATATTGACCATAAATCCCAGAGCACGCACTGGCATGACCATCATGCCTACATAGAAGTAAAATTGAGTAAGCTCGCCAGCTGTTAGCTGTCCATTCAGAATCTCACGTCCACCCCACCAGATTATTATAGCGCTGGAAATAGTGAAAAGAAGGTTCATCAGGGGACCGCTAAAAGCTTGAATACGAGCAGTGACCAAGCTATCATCGAAGTATTTCCGTGCTTCCTTCTCGAATTTGTCAATCTCACGCTGCGCTTTTGAGAATGCCTTGACCACCCGCATTCCAGAGAGGTTTTCCTGGAGGACGATGGTCATCGTAGCCAATTCTTGCTGTATTCTGGTCCAGATGGGACGCAATGTGGTACTCATTCTAATAGCAATAAAGGCTACCGGTGGAATACAGATAAGGCTGACTACAGCCAGAGACCAGTTCATCGAGAGTAGAATTCCCAGAATGCCGAAGAAAGTTATAGCAATAAAAATAACGCGCACCGAACCCATGGACACAAATATTTGGACGGCTTCGACATCCTGTGTAACGCGGGACATAAGTTGACCGGTTTGTGCTTTATCATGGAAAGCGAAGCTGAGCCGCTGGATACGGTCATAGAGACGGTTGCGCAAGTCAAAGGCGACTTTCTGCCCGATATATGCACTGACATAGTTCTGCCCGAAGGTAAAGGCGGCGCGGAAGATCTGTGCGGCGACAATTCCAAGTCCCATATACCAGAGAAGGGCTTGATTTACTGTGGTCACCTTGGTCTGGGCATCATAGGAAGTACCCATATCCATAGCACGTTTAATAAGTTCGGGTGTGATTAAAGAGAACCCTGTAGAGATGATAAGAAAGATAAAAGAAAGGGCTGCTGCTTTCCAATGATTCTTAAGAAGTCCAAACAAACGCCCGATAATATGCATGGTCAACCTGTAACAATCATTTTATATTATTTAATAAAATATTTAAATGCAAGATTAAAAATAACTTAGAACTTGGAGTAAAAACTACTTGATGTATAACAATAGGTGCCAGGAATCACTTCTGTGATTTCCCAATTGCTACCTGAATTTCACGCCGCGTTCGTTCCAATATCTTGCTAATATGCTGTCTCTTCTCGGATGTTATATCTGGAAATTCCTGTCCAATTAATTGCCAGAGCTCTCTCACCTGATTCATCACCTTTCGTCTTTCACCTACATGAGCAGAATCCCAATGGTCTTGTATGCGTCCTTTGACTTCCTCAGTGTGTTCACCTTGCTCTGTAATAAATCGACGTCCTTCATCCGTAATAGAATATATTCGTTTACCTTCTGATTGACTTGCACCGATATATCCCATTTCTTCGAGCATTTGAAGGGTTGGATATACCGCGCCGGCACTGGGAGCGTACATGCCCTGTGACCGCTCTTCCAGAGCTTGCATAATTTCATAACCATAACGTGGTTTTTCTTTTATTAAGTCCAGGACGATGTATTTCATGTTGCCTCTTTGAAAGGGGCTTTCGCGCCATGGCCTGGACGGACGAAAACGTTCTCTATACATTGGAGTAATCCTCCATTAATAGATATGTCACGATATATCGTAATATAATCATAGGATACAGAATAAACATTGTCAAGATGAAAAGAGGAGTCAGCAGGCAGAAAAAGATGTAAATTACCCTTTCTCTCCCTGTTTGATTTCTGGTAAAAAAATTTTAACAGATGATGAATAAAGTACCAGTAAAAACCCTTGACATACTACTAGATATTGTGATTTAATAGCATTCCTGCTACTAGCTATAGGATTGTTATAGTCTTTTATCCGGGGGGTGGTGGCAATGAAATGCCCCCATTGTGGTTATAGTGATTCAAGGGTTCTTGATTCTCGTGACACGACTGAAGGTATACGGCGTCGACGGCAATGTCTGAGCTGTAATGGTCGTTTTACCACGCACGAAAGATTCCAGCAGAATGCTCTTTTCGTTATCAAAAAGGACAAGCGGAGAGAAGGTTTTCAGAAGGATAAAATTCTAAATGGCATCAGGAAAGCCTGCGAAAAGCGTCCAATTGCAGAACATGTTATTGAGAAGATAGCGGATGAAATTGAATCGGAACTTATTGCACAGGGAAAAGCCGAAGTGCCCAGCACTACAGTAGGCGATATGGTAATGGAACAGTTGAAGAGCCTCGACCATATTGCTTATATCCGCTTTGCCAGTGTTTACCGTGATTTTGAGGATATTACCCGGCTTAAGCAGGAGGTTGATAGTCTGGCAGAAGCGGGTGTGAGCGAAACCAATCCGTCACAACAATTACCTCTTTTGCCGGAGACTGAAGTTAGCGCAATCATAAAAACCGGCGGGAGAAAACGCCGATGACCGGAAGGAACCAGCAAGTCAATCAGTTGACGCGTAATCAGATTGCGCGGGCTACTTTTTCCGCAGCGGAGAAAATGGGTATCTCCGACCGGAAACACATTGAAAAACTCACTCAGCAGGTCATTGAGCGCCTGGAGAAAAGGCAGGATGAGGCTGATAAGACTATACATGGGAAACACCAGCCATTACCGGGAATGGAAGCTCTGGTGTCTGCCAGACCAAAAGAAAAACATTCCACCAGTGAGTCTGAAATTCTGGAGATGGTCAAAGAGTTCCTGGATGCTGAAGATAAGATAAAACCGGAAGTTTCACCACCAATAAAAATAGTCAAGGAAGAGAAAATGAAAAGCGAAACCGGTTCTGAAATAAAACTAACAGAGAACGCGCGGCGTGTCCTGGAAAAGCGCTATCTGACAAAGGATAAGAATGGACAGCCCACGGAAACGCCGGAGCAATTGTTTTGCCGTGTCGCACAGGCAATTGCCTCCGCCGAGTCAATCTATGACGCTAAGGCTGATGTTAACAAGTGGGCGGATGAATTCTATCACGTTATGGTGAACCTGGAATTTCTACCCAACTCACCGACACTGATGAATGCCGGGCGAGAATTGGGGCAATTGTCTGCGTGTTTTGTCCTGCCGATTGAGGACTCGATGGAGTCCATTTTCGATGCGGTAAAGTACACGGCGTTGATTCACAAAAGTGGAGGCGGCACAGGTTTCTCTTTCTCGCGGTTGCGGCCGGAGAGTGACAGAGTTGGCTCGACTGGTGGAGTTGCCAGCGGGCCTGTGTCGTTCATGCGTGCCTTTGATACCGCCACTGATGTCATCAAGCAGGGTGGCATGCGGCGGGGCGCTAATATGGCAATCCTTAGCGTCGACCACCCTGATATCATGCGGTTTATTAATGCCAAGAATGACCCCAATGTGCTAACCAATTTCAATATCTCAGTGGCAGTGACCGCAGAGTTTATGGATGCCGTGAAAGAAGGGCGCAACTATGAGCTTGTCAACCCGCGTACCAGGGAAGTTGCCGGCGAATTGAATGCCAGGGAAGTGTTCAACAAGATTGTCGAGATGGCTTGGAAGACCGGCGACCCAGGAATTGTGTTTATCGACCGAATCAATAAGGAAAATCCTACCCCTCACCTTGGGAAGATTGAAAGCACCAATCCCTGTGGCGAACAACCCCTTCTCCCCTACGAGTCCTGTAATCTCGGCTCGATAAATCTTAGCCGCATGCTCCGGCGTACCGGCAGTAAATATGAAATCGACTATACCAAATTGGCGCTTACAGTAAAACTGGCGGTCAGGTTTCTGGATAATGTTATCGATATCAATAAGTTCCCGCTGGACGCCATTGGTGAAATGACCCGGAAAACGCGCAAAATTGGGTTGGGGGTGATGGGTTTTGCCGATATGCTAATGCAGCTCGGGGTACCTTATAATTCGGAAGAAGCGCTGGGCATAGCCAAGGATGTAATGGGTTTCATTCAGGCGGAAGCGGACAAAGCTTCAGTGGAGCTGGCTGAACAGCGTGGCGTCTTCCCGGCGTTCAAAGGTAGTAAATATGATATTGCCAATGGGTTAAAGGTGAGGAATGCCACACGCACTACTATCGCTCCCACCGGTACCTTGTCCATTATCGCTGGCTGTTCCAGCGGCATTGAGCCATTGTTTGCCCTGACTTACGTAAGGAATATCCTGGATGGCGCTCAGATGGTCGAGGTCAATCCCTATTTTGAGGAAGCAGCCAGGAAGCATGGGTTTTATTCGGAAGAACTGATGAAAAAGCTTGCCGGGGGCGCTCACCTGAGTGATTTAAACAGTAAGATTCCAGCCGAGGTAAAGCGGGTGTTTGTCACCGCCCACGAAATCACGCCTGAATGGCATGTGCAGATGCAGGCTACTTTCCAGAAGTACACGGATAACGCCGTTTCCAAGACGGTGAATTTCCCGCATGAAGCCACTAAAGAAGATGTAGCACAAGTCTACATGCTTGCTTATGAAAAGGGGCTAAAAGGTATCACCATCTATCGTGACAGGAGCCGTGAGGGTCAACCGATGAGCACCGGCGGTCAAGCTGAAAAAGTGGAGAAGAAAGTCGAAACCCGCATCACACCGCGGAAACGGGCAAAAAGAACCACCGGCTTCACGGAAAAGGTCAATACTGGTTGTGGCGCGCTCTACGTCACGGTCAACTTTGACGAATTCGGGATGTTTGAGGTTTTCTCCTCACTTGGCAAGGCGGGTGGTTGTGCCTCAGCTCAACTTGAAGCCATCGGAAGACTCATTTCGTTGTCACTAAGGTTAGGTGGAGATGCACAGGCAGTGGTCAAGCAACTACGCGGCATCCGCTGTCCGTCTATTGCCTGGGAGGGTGGTAAGTCCGTGCTCTCCTGCGCCGATGCCATTGCCAGCGTGCTGGAGCGGCATATCAGCGGGGAAGTTACCGAGCCGGAGATAACAGCAGAGCCTAAACCTCAGACATCAGGCGGCAAACCGGGCGACTACGGATTGGCGCGGAATATCGCCGGACAATGTCCTGACTGCGGTGGCTTGCTTGCCTATGAAGAAGGGTGCTACAAGTGCCCGCTCTGCGGCTATACGAAGTGCTAAATGAGGAATTAGCTGAAAATGCCTGACAATTTATGGATACTTTGCGGCAAACCTGAACATTGGGTAGTTGGCCTGAAAGATGGAATTTGGGGGCTTATACCTAAGTTTCAAGGTAAGTGGAAGTATTTGAAACAAGGTGATTGGCTTGTTTTCTACGCAACGAGTCCACTTTCTGGAGTTATCGGAATAGGGAGAGCCCAGGCTAAATTTAAACAGAACCAGCCCCTTTGGCCAGATGAACTAATAAAAAAAGAGGTTCTTTATCCCTTCGGATTTGAATTTCAATCCGAATATGTTCTTCCTGAGGCAGAATGGGGAAAAAAGAAAATAAAATTGGCGCTACCTATCGGATACTATTCGGCTCTGAATTTACTTGACGATAAGGATATCATTGATAAGCTTGCCGAGAATATAAGACAACAGTGGAGTATTCCGATTGATTTTTCATCAGATTTAGATACCCCAAAATCAGTACCGCCAAAAGTTCAGTCGTTACCGGAATCCCCCGATTTATCACATGACAAAGTCAAAGACATGATTTTTGAGATTGGAAAGATACACCATTATATGACTGATAAAGAGTATCTGATGAACTCGGACAGGCTAGACGTAGTTTGGCGCAGAGTAGAAAAAAGTGTGCCAACCTACGCTTTTGAAATACAAATAGGCGGGGATATTTATCATGCTTTGGCAAAACTCAAGCATGCTTACGACCTGTGGAATAGTAATATTTACATTGTTATCGATGAAAAACATCGTATCAAGTGTGAAGAACTTCTGTCGGGCACTTTCCATGAGATTACGAATATCGTGAAAATTATCAATATCAGTCAAATAAATGACCTATATGCTTTGCAGATTGATGATGTGAAGTTGAGAAAACAACTGGGATTGCCATAAAGCAGGAGGTTTGAGATATGGGTACATGGGCACGCCGTATAATTGAGATCAAAATGGCAGATGCAAGTTTTAAGTTTCAAGATGAGGGCGATTTAGTAGATTTCTTAAATGCTGAAATAGATGTGTACAGCCATCTCCATGATGGTGGAGGAATGATTGATGTGCCTCTGAACATATTGCGAAAAGCGGTTAGAAAGGCTGGCGAATTACACCTCTCCGAAAAGACGATAAAACACCTTAAAGAAGACATAAAATCCGCAAAATTTAACAATGATGAATCGGTAACATATAGCTGTTTTTAGCTAAGCTAATTTAAATAATCGATAGGAGGTGGTTTTTGGATAGACTGGAAAGGGTAATGATTTTCATTGATGGCAGTAACCTCTACCACTCATTGAAAGATAATTTTCATCGGACGGATATTGATATTGGAGGTTTCTGTCAGAAGTTGCTGGAGAAACGCCGGTTGATACGTATCTATTATTACAACGCGATTGTGGGGATGAAACAGGAGCCGGAGCGATACCGCAGTCAACAGCAGTTCTTCAATAGTGTACAACAAGTTCCTTATCTGGAAATGAGGCTGGGAAGGCTGGTCTATACATCCGCCTGGCCTAGCTCGCCAGCATACGAAAAAGGTATTGATATCATGCTCACCACCGATCTGCTGACTCACAGTTTCAAGCAGAACTACGATGTCGCCATTCTGGTGACAGGTGATAGTGACTATGTAGGCGCCATTCAACAGGTGAAGAACAACGGGCAGAATGTCGAGGTGGCGCTTTTCGGCAGGCAGAACACCTCACGCCCGTTGAGAGAAGTTGCCGACCGTATCATTGAAATCGATGGCAGATTCTTGAGAGGATGCTGGAAAGCCATTGAGCCTAATCGGTTATTCCGACGACAAAGGCAACCGCGTAATCCTCAGAGTGGGACAGGCTTACCGCCAGGTCCTTAATAGCCAGTTCCCGGGCGGCTGATTGAGCTTTCCCGGAGAGATGCACGATAGGTTTACCGTTTGTCTCGGCGAGAACTTCGATGTCCTGCCAGCTAATCCCCAGGTCGCAGGCTCCGAGAGATTTTAACACGGCTTCTTTAGCGGCAAACCTGACGGCAAGAGACGAGTTCCGTTGACTGTAGAGGTTTAACTCCGAAGTTGTAAAGACCCTTTTCAGGAACCTGTCTCCCCAGCGTGCAATTACCTGCTTGATGCGATCGATTTCAATAATATCAACGCCAATATGCTGCATATTCAGTTACCTCACTTGACAACGAGCTTTGCTGTTTTTCCGACGATACTGATGGAGTATGTACCCGGCGTGCTCTTCGTGATGGTGAAAGTAACTATGGTTCTCTCGTTACGTCCCAGTTCAATTATCTGCTTAGCTTCGACAACACCGTTTATCTTCAATTCCACTGTATATTGCCCGGTAACCGCGCCAGTGTTTACCATCTCGGCAGCAATGGTAATGGGTTGAGATACGTTCGCTTCCAGTGGCGTAACGGTTAATTTTTCGTTAACGAAATTCGCCGGTGGGTAAGGGGGCTCGGTGACTAGTCTGGAAATTACGTCAAACCATGTGTAATCGACCGTGTAAATATCGCGCTGTTCTTTCAATCGGATATAATATGTTTTTCCGCTGGGAGTGCTGTTTGCCACCTCGACATTAAAGACTGTACCGTCTTTGAGGTCTAGCGTGATTGCCAGGTTAGGCTCATTAAAACCATACTCAGCCAATTGGGCATCGGTGGCGTTGAGAACAAGCCGTCTGTCTGCTCCGGGTCCACTGAGAAGTAAAGGAATACCACCGCCCCATCTGTACATATCCACGATAGAACCATTATCGACATCGAAGTAGAAATAGCGGTCTTCGTGTAATATAAAACTCTCACTTTGCCCTGTCTTGGGCATGCTGATAGTAATATGCTGAAGGTCATCCATATTCAAGTCCCAGACGTATGGCACTGAGTCTACCGGCTTTTCAGGTCCGGGACGGCTGACCGTGTATAAAGTCACCCCGAGGATAGCCGCGATAACCACCAGGACGATGATAGCTCTAAGCTTCAAAAATATTCTCCTGAATAATTCCGGTTATTTCCGCCGTTGCCACCAGACCACTATCCCGATTAATAGGACAATAGCCGGCAATATAGCAATGCTGGAGATACGGAGGAAATTGACTTCTTCGGGTTTAAGTATGAGCCGTCGGGTCTGAAGGACTTTCTGCTCAATAGAAATCACCTCTTCGCCGGCGGAAAGGATATTGACGATATTGAGAAATAGGTCACCGTTGTTGCCGTTGATGAAATTGGTATTTGAGGCAAAATCAGAATCGCCGATAATTCCAATATTCGGGCTCTTATACACTGTACTGGTGTCTGTAGCTTCTGCCGCAGTTAAAATATAGCCGATGAACAAGGGACCTTTCAGGTCTTTTTCAACATTGTACTCGGGATTAGTCGTGGGTGAGTATTCATCAGTCATCCAGCTGTCCTTGCTTGTCATGAGTAAGGGTATCAATTCCGATTCTGCCGGTACGTTTTCAGTCGGAACAATGGCAGTTACTCCCGGGAAATAGAGGGTTGTCATACCAAAGTGATTGCGGTCTCTGGTTACAATGGGGGTATCTTTATTGGGGGAAGAATATGATGCCGGGTCGATGATTGTGCCTTTCTTGACGTCGAGACCCCACGGGGCAAGTAGTTGGGCGATATCATCCGGCGCATCGGGGTTAGTCAGGAATAAAACACTCCCGTTTGCTTTCAGGTAATCCGCAATGATTTGTCTTTCATTTTCATTCATCGCCTCCTCCGGACCGGCGACTACCAGAACAGCGCAGTCATCCGGTATCTCGGGAGTACTTATCAAATCAAGCATTGCTATCTGGAAGAGGTTATCAAGTAAACCCTCACGTGCATAGCTATACCCGGTGCCGCTGGTATCTGCGGGGCTTGCTTCACCATGTCCTGTTAGAAAATATATCTTCTTCTGTTTGATGCCGGTTACCTGGAGAATAGCGCTGGTGAAAGCGTGTTCTGCTTGGTAATAAATATCGAAGGCGGATATAAATATTGTACCTTTTTCGGTTTCAAAAACAACGGATTGATAATAACCAGCGTTCATTATGCCATATTTTGTGGCTTGTTCAGGGTGCTCCTCGGGGTCAACTATTTTAATAATCAGTTTATCTGTATAGTTATGGTACTCATAAAGGAGCGACAGGGCATATGGTCCGGCCAGTTGGTAGATTGTGGCGTATTCCTCCGGAATATTTTTAACCTCCGGCACAAAGAAACACAGAACTTCCACGGGCTCATTGAGCTGTGTAAGCACATCCTTGGTCTTAGAAGTGAGGGTGAATTTTGACAGTCCTGTAAAATCAAAACGGTGGTACTGCGCAATACTGATGGCATTAACCAGCAAAACGATGCTCGCAAAGATAGAGACGAGGATGATAGTACTGGTACTGAACTTACCCCGCTTGCTTGCCAGGGCGCCACGAATACGTCTGAACTCAATAATGCCTGCACTGGCGACGAGAATGATACCCAGTCCGATGACCCCGAGTGCAACCAAGCCCATGGCGGGCAGGACAAGAAGCAGGATAAGCCCGATAATCATGGCGGCCACGCCCATTATGGCGAAGACAGCAATCTGCATTTAGCTCCACCTGCTTGCTTCAAGAGAGCGAATTGAAGAATAAAGAAACAGAGCGGTGATACTTAGGTAATAGACAATGTCCCGGGTATCTATAATACCCGATTCAAAACTCACAGAATGATAAGAAATTGAGAGGTAGTTGAGCACCTGTTGCATGGCTTGTGGAGCACTACTGGCGATGAAACCAATCACCCACAAACCGAAGAGAATGGCTCCAGAAACTACAGCGGCGACAATCTGGTTTGAGGTTAGTGAAGAAGCAAAGATTCCCACTGCTAGAGCAGTACTGCCGAGCAGGAACAGACCTAGGTAGCTCGTCCACATCGGTCCCATATCCGGGTCGCCGAGAATAATGAGCAGTATAGGGTAGAGTAGAGTCAATACTAGCATGATGATAAGGATGCCCAAACTTCCAAGGAACTTCCCCAGAATCACTTCTGAATCTCTTACCGGCGAGGTGAGTAGGAGTTCCCATGTGCCCAGTTTCTTCTCTTCCGCCAGGGTGCGCATGGTCAGTACCACGGCAAACAAGAGAAGCAGGACATTCCCGCCTGTCTGAACTCCGATCACAGAGAGCGGGTCAATAAAACCTTGCAGGCTGGTATCATCGAAACTAGTGTTTGTCAGGTACTGCTGGAAGAAAAATCCACTGAGCAGTAGAAAAATACAGACAACAATATATGCCATGGGTGAGGTGAGGTATGAACGTAGTTCCTTCGAGGCAATGAGTATAATATTTCTCATTGCTCAGACTCCTCTTCTTCATCTTTTGTAGTAAGTTGCAGGAAGATTTCTTCCAGACTCATCTCAACCGATTCGGCGGAAAGTAATGTCCAGCCGCTCTTTACCATTGTCTCGTTAATTATCGCACGTGGGTCGACTTCTGCCGGAGATTCTACAACGAAGAAGTCACCTTCCCGCATGACCCGACGAACTCCCGGGACGCGGCGCAAAGCAACGGCGATTTTATCCGCGGGACCTTTGACCTCGACACGGATACGGCGTGCTCCTCTCAACACTGCCGAAAGGTTTTCGATATTGTCTTCCGCCACGATTTTACCGCGGTGTATAATAATCACTCGTTCGCAGATAATGCTGACTTCGGGAAGAATATGGGTGGAAATGAGAACGGTATGGTCTTTCCCCAGTTCCTTGATGAGATTTCTGGTTTGGGCAACCTGGATAGGGTCGATGCCGATAGTTGGTTCATCTAAAATCAATACGTCCGGGTTGTGAATGATAGCTTGGGCAATACCAACACGCTGTCTAAATCCGCGGGAAAGTTTGTCTATAATTACATCGATATATTCTTCAAGGTGGCAAATCTGGACGACTTCATTGATACGAGCACGTGTTTGCTTGACGTCCAATCCTCTGATACGACCGAAGAAATCTAGGTAATCGCGCACTTTCATGTCGGTATAAAGTGGAATAGATTCCGGCATATAACCGATGTGACGGCGTCCTTCCAGGGAATCTGTGGCCATATTGTGGTCGGCTATAAATGCATCTCCTTTGGTGGGTGTGAGAAAGCCGGTCAGGATACGCATGGTGGTAGTTTTGCCGGCGGCATTGGGACCGAGCAGTCCTACAATTTCACCCTTGCCGACATTAAAGCTGATGTTATCGACGGCAAGCCTTTCGCCATAATATTTTGTGAGATTTTGAACACGTATCATAATTACTTACAGCTATTGTTCACGGGCGGTTATTCCGTTGAACTGCTCGTTCTTCCTTTTTCCATCCTCTGTAATTGATAGTTCAACCACGCATTGGTTTCATCGTCGTAATTGCCGCCATGAATGCTATAGTACTTTATCTCTCTAATGCCCTCTTGTTCATAAAGCCAGTCCGTATACGTTTTTACCTGGAGAGCTGTGAGGTACTCTGGTTGAACTTCTCGGGCAACGTCTTTTTCAGTAATCATAAATACGGCATAATCCGTTGTATCCGTAGCGCTGTTTTCCGTTGCTAAATTATTTATGGTGGGTTCACTGCACTTCCCGATGTCCAGGTCTTTAAGAACATATTGAAAACGTCCTTCGAGGATACCTACGGGGAACCAGCCCATATCACCGCCATTCTGTCCGGTTATAGTATCAAGGGAGAGTTCTCTGGCAAGACTGGCGAATTCTTCACCGTTATCAACTCGTTCTTTCACACTTAGAGCTTCTTCGTATGTCTTCACTACAATTATCGATAGACGGTCCTGCTCGGTAGTAGTAGGAGTAATGTCTGCCATATACTGTATCATACGTTGCCGTAGCAAAGAACGTTTCACCAGGTCACGGAATTGTTTATCAGAGAACTGGGTGCTATTGAGCAGCTGACGGTACCATTCTTTGTATTCGGCATCGGTAATACTTTCACTGTCACCTTTAGCGGCGTCGTGGAGAGCGGTATCAATGTCCTCACCGGAGACCTCTATACCATATTTAGAGGCTTCCTGCAAAATAATCAGTTCTTCCACTAACGTGTTAATTGTCTCCCCGATGGGGTCATCACTTGAACTGTTCAGCGCTCGCTTTAAGAAGTAGTCGATTTTTACAACATCGTTGTCAACCTTAATTATGATGCGCTGAAACGGCATAACATAAATCAGGTAATAGGCAATGCTAATAATGAGAATAATGACAACGGAAATTGATACAGCTGTGATAAAGGTGTTTCTTCGTCTGTGCTTGTCTTTGTCGACGGTTTTGATATCAGTAGGTCTTTTCGTTGGGAGACGATTTGATGGTGTACTTATTGACTGCCGGTTCGGTTGATTATTACGTGTGGACATAAATTCCTTTACTCGAATATCTAGGAATATAATTATAACGGAGTCCGAATAAAAAGGTTAGATTTTCCGCAAACCCCCTTTTGGGAGGTCGATTTTAAATAAACCGTTTTACTCTGTCGCAAGGGGGAAAATAATGGCATATCAGCACAAGCTGGTTATTTCACCATGTGACAGGATACCCAGTGTTCACTGCCTGGTGTAAGTTCTCTTAACTCCGGCTGTTGCTGTCTACAGATATCAGCTGCCATATGGCACCGCGGGTTAAAACGGCAACCGGGCGGCGGGAAGATAGGACTGGGTACATCACCCTTAAGAATAATGCGCTTGCGGGTGCGGTCTACTTTGGGGTCGGGGATAGGCACTGCGGATAAAAGAGCAACAGTATAGGGATGTAAAGGATTCGCATATATCTCATCAGCTTTGGTGATTTCTACAATTCTTCCAAGGTACATCACAGCAACGCGGTCGCTGATATTGCGTACTACGGACAGGTCATGAGCAATGAAAAGGTAGGTCAAACCAAGTTCATCACGGAGCTTCTCAAGCAGGATGATGATTTGTGCCTGAATCGACACATCCAGAGCCGAGACTGGTTCATCGCAGACCACAAATTTAGGTCGTACTGCCAGAGCGCGGGCGATGCCGATACGCTGGCGCTGACCGCCGCTGAATTCGTGGGGGTAGCGGTCAGCCATGTACGGTTCAAGCTCGACCATACGGAAAAGTTCGGCGACCTGGTCTTTGTATTCCTTGCCTTTAGCAAATCCATGGACCTTGAGTGGTTCTCCGATAATCTGACCAGCGGTCATACGTGGGTCGAGAGAAGCGAAGGGGTCCTGAAAAATAAGTTGCATATTACGGCGCATGCGGCGCAATTGCTCTTTCCTGAGTTTGGTCAATTCGACGCCCTCAAAAAGTACCGAGCCTTTTATTCCTTCATAAAGCTGGAGAATACAACGTCCGGTAGTTGTTTTACCGCAACCGCTCTCTCCCACCAGCCCGAGAGTTTCTCCTTTTTTGATGTAAAAAGAGACGCCATCAACTGCTTTAACATCCGCCACTTTCTTCTGCATAACCCCGGCAGTTACCGGGAAGTACATGTACAGTTTGTCAACGTCAATCAGATGGTTGTCTTTCATTATCCGATAATCCTCACTCGTATTACTGTGCTTTCTTCATTTTCTGATTGGAGCGAAACAGGCACGGTAGTGGTTTTCCCCAACTTTTTCCATAGGTGGATATTCTTCACGGCACCTTTGCACTGCAACATCACAGCGGGGGTGGAAAGCGCATCCTTTCGGCAGACGAGCCAGATTGGGAGGTAGACCTTTAATAACTCTCAGCGATTTTTTTCGTTCGCTGTCCAATCTCGGTACTGATGCCAACAAGCCAACGGTATAGGGATGGAGGGGATTGGCATAGAGCTCTTCGGTAGGGGCAGTTTCAACTAGTCTGCCGGCGTACATTACATTGACACGGTCAACGTAACGGGCAACAATACCAAGGTTATGGGTGATAACGATGACTGAGGTACCGAAACGCTTTCTTAAATCATCGATTATTTCCAGCAATTGTGCTTGAACGGTAACATCCACGGAGGTCGTTGGTTCGTCAGCGATAAGAAGAGCAGGATTACAGCTTAGTGCCATAGCAATCATGATTCGCTGTTGCATTCCTCCGCTGAACTGGAAGGGATAGTGATTGACTCTTCGCTCTGCATCAGAGATTCCGACTAGTTTCAGTAGTCTAACACATTCCTGTGTAGCTTCCTCTTTTTCCATACCGCGGTGCAGTTCAAGTGCTTCGGCAATCTGGGTTCTGACAGTAAGAACGGGATTGAGAGAGGTAGTGGGTTCCTGGAATATCATGGCGATACGATTACCCCGGATGTGCCGCATCTCCTCTTCTGAGGCTTTAAGCAGGTCTTGCCCATAGAAAATGATTTCGCCACCTACGATGATACCTGGGGGATATGGAATGAGGCGGAGAATTGAAAGAGCGCTGACGCTTTTACCGCAGGCGCTCTCACCTACCAGACCGACACTTTCACCCTTGGCGACATTGTAAGAAAGCCCATCGACTGCTTTGAGCTCTCCCTCCTGTGTGTAAAAGTAGGTTTTCAGGTCTTTAATTTCCAGAATTTTTTCATCTTTTACTACTGTCGTCATTTCATTCGGCAACTTTAGGGATTATCAAGAATAAGACACAGAGCTTCTGAAGTAATGCTCAGTGCCTTTAAAATATCCCTGAGTTTTCCTCCTTCACAGAAATTCACACCTGAATTGCACGTAATGCAGGCGGGCTTTAGCGACGTATTGTAACATCTACCCTTTATATTGTCAAGGGAGTGTTTGTTTGACTTCAGTTGAAGTTGTCTGCTAAAATGCAGCCACGTCATAGTTGTTGACGGGAAGAAAATATTTTTAGGAGGGTTAGGATGGCTGCTGTTGAATATGTCAAAGAAGGTCGAATTGCCTACATAACTATCAATAACCCGGAAGCAAGGAATTCCTTGAGTGCGGAAGTAACCATGGGATTGCAGGATGCCTATTACGATTTCAAGGATAACAATGACTTGTGGGTAGCAATCCTGACTGGCGCTGGTGACAAGGCTTTCTGCGCTGGCGCGGATATCAAAGGATTCGTACCACAGCCTGGAACCCAGCCTGGTGCGGCAGGTCCGGCAAGACCGCCGAGAGCGCCTATACGCATCGACCAAATCTGGAAACCATTTATCGCTGCCATACACGGTTATTGTCTGGGTGGCGGTAATGAGCTGGCGATGATGTGCGATATCAGAATCGCGGCTGAAGATGCTCAGTTCGGTCAACCCGAAATTAATATCGGCTTTATGCCTGGTATGGGCGGAACCATTAGACTGCCGCGCTTTGTTCCCCGTGCTGTCGCCGCCGAGATGCTGTTAACCGGCAACAGGCTAAATGCTCAGGAAGCGCTTCGTGTTGGTCTCGTCAGCCGGGTCGTACCTTACGATAAACTGATGGCTACTGCGAAAGAAATTGCTGAAACTATTATTTCACGCGGTCCACTGGGTGTTCGAGCGTCTAAAGAAGCAATCATCCGGGGCTCGGATATGAAGCTGGAAGAGGGACTGGCACTGGAGAGGGAGCTATCCGGAGGCATCCGCCGAACAGAGGATTTCATTGAAGGCGCTCGCGCCTTTGCACAGAAGAGGCCACCTCAGTACAAAGGGCAATAGTTGCATTAACTCTGGCATTTGTTCATTGAAAGCGCGCGCCCGGTGATGTTTTGGATACGACTTGTGCCGGGCGTGCCATTTCAAAATGAATATTTGGTTTTTAATCGCCACGCCTTAAGCAGGTGACCGTATATAATTGCTTTTTTCTATCTTCAGGGATATCTCGGCATGAGCCAGAATCAGTATCTTATCTTCCTAGTATCTCATCCTCCTGAGGGGGAGTTCATGCATTTCAAACACTGTATCAAGTCTAGACTTTCCGTGCCATCCAGGGCACGAGCCTTGCGGGAGTAATAATCTCTCCTCACACCCGCCTGTTTTTCCAATTGCCCACCTTGAAATAGATAAGGTAAGCAATCGCCCGCACGCTCAGCGCAATTACCATCGCCCACATTACACCGAAAACGCCATTATTGAAAATCTTTGGGAGAAAATACGCTAAAGGCAGCTGTATGCCCCACATCGTGGCGAGGCTGGCAAATAACGGTATTGTCGTGTCGCCTACCTGATTCAGACAGCTCGTTAAGACGGATGCGGGTGCAATTACGATGTAATTAACCGTGGCTATTCTAATAAGCGTGCTGGCTAATGTCACCACACCCGGGTTGGTATTGAAGATGCGGACAACCTTGTCCGCCCATATCAGTATTGCGATGCTGATAATTGTCATAGTGCCGGTTGCTAGACCCACTGCCAGCCAGCCGGTTTTTTCCGCCCGTTCCGGTTTACGCGCCCCAAGGTTCTGTCCTGCCAGCGCTCCAGCCGCATTACCGACTGCCGAAGCGCCCACATCGAGAAAACCATCGATTCTTTGAACCAAAACATAGGAAGCTAATGAAAACGTCCCGAAGGGGACAATAATTTTCGTAATCAGGAGACTCAGGAAGGTTCTCAGCATCTGGTTGATGGACGAAGGAATCCCGATTTTCACCTGACGCCAGATATTATCCGGGTCGAGTTTGAAACCTTTAAATGAGATATGGAGTCGGCTGTGTCCGGTGAGGAGAATCCACAGACCGACAGCACCACCCAGTGCCTGCGAAATAACACCCGTCAGAGCCGCGCCGCTGACGCCCATGTCGGGGAATATCCACCATCCGAATACCATGAAGGGACAAAGTGTGATGTGTAACGTCCTGAAGCAAATACCTATCCACATCGCTGTTTTTGTATCCCCGGATGCTTGCATGGTGGCTTCTGTCATCATCCTCAAACACATGGTCACCATGCTCACAAACTGGATGCGGTTATAAGAAACAGCCTCTTTAACAACATCCGGTTCTGCGCCAAAAAGACCTATTATGTTCCGGGATAGGAAGAAACCAATAATTGCCATCAATGCCGAAAAGGCGATGCCGATAATAAAAGCCTGTTGAAACGCGTGATTGGCGCCCTCTTCATTACCCTCTCCAATACGTCGGGCTACCATCGCGCGCAGACTTGTGAATAGTCCCATCAGCAGGGCGTTGACCACCATGACAACTTGCCCGGAAAGACCCACTGCCGCCATAGAACTGGCGCCTAGTCTACCCACCCATATCATGTCAATGGTGGGACCGAGCATGTTAAGGCTATTACTGATGAGTATGGGCCAGGCGAGTGTCAGGAGATTGTTAAGGATACTACCTTGCGTCCAATCCCTGTTGAGTGAGAGTCTTCTTCTACCGATTCTATCAGATTTATTATCATTTTTATTATCATTGTCGTTTTCCATTAAATCCGCGACTCACTCTCTATGCAAATGCACGATTCAATTGTAGCACCGTAAAAAAAGAAAAGACAATTGTGGAATGGGAGACCTTCTAGTGGCACTATTCCAATATATGTATGCTGGAATAAACAGTAATGCTACTCAGCTAGTTGGTATTAACATACTGTGACCGGCATCATATACAAAATCCCGAATTTATGTTTATAATATGAGCACTAAATCAGGAGGGGAGAGAACATGGCTTACAAGAAGGTAGTGGTACCCCTGGATGGTTCAAAGCTGGCGGAGATTGTGTTACCGCATGTTGAGGAAATTGCCGCGGGTTGTAATATTGAGGAAGTTGAACTCGTGACCGTCACGGAAAGCTTGAAGGTGGATGTTCCACGGTCGGAGCCGGTGGAGCAGTTTAAGACAAAATTTGCTGTCGGCGACCGCATTACAGGACGTATTTATCGGGCGGATTCGGTGTCTCTCTTGAAAGTGCCATTAGATATTGGCAAAATGGCGAAAACGGGTAGAGATTACCTCATGAAAATTGCAGCAAAGCTAGAAAAGAAGGGCCTCAAAACTAATGTTAATGTCCTCATAGGTAACGTGGCTGAAGAAATTGTTCACTTTGCTGAAGAGGAAGACGCTGACCTCATTGTCATGGCAAGTCATGGCCGCTCTGGTATCAGCCGTTGGGCAATTGGTAGTGTCGCTGAAAAAGTCTTCCGCGCGACGAATGTCCCGGTCCTGCTGGTAAAACCGAAGTCCGGTTTCAAAGAGACCAAGCCGCGGCGCAGGGGCAAGCCGGTTTAGCGGGTAAAACACTAGATTCTTATATATTACTTCAAAATTCGGGTGTTTGGGGTGAAAATTCCGTTAGCAAAAATGTTAGCGAATCAGTTATTTGCATCTACACCAGGGCTGACGATTGTCCTCTAACTAGATTGTACTTAATATATTTCTTGAAGATGAGCATTAATGTATCACAGTTAACACCATAAGCTATTTGGTCACAAGAAAAAATACCGAGTGTATAAAATACAATATGAAGTTTAGATTCATCTTTTGCTTTCCGTGAAAAATCGTAATTTTCAGCTTCGACAGAAATGCTTAGGAGGTTTTTATTAAAAATGGTCATTTCTAATTTCGCATTTTCCAGCGCACTGAAATTTAGCGCCTCAATAACGTAGTTGTCAGAAAATAGCCATAAATCTTTGAACTGCTCTTTACCATCGCTTTCTTTATAATTGGAAACAAATATAAATTTTAATTCTTCAGGGCATATGACCTTACCTTGGGAGAATATTTCACGTACTCGGTTAATATCTACATCAGAAACCATTCGAATTGATTCAAGATAGTTTGCTATATTATCCCATGTCAACACATTATTTTTTACCATCTGGCTGCTCCCTGTTTCTTATTTGCATTAACTCGCCCTCAATGTAGTGCAGAATATGGCCTATAAAGTTGGGTGAAAACTCGTCAGAATTATAGTCCCACTGCCATTTAATATCAGGTTGGGTCAAAGTTTCCCTTTTTCGCTCGTAATACTTGTGGGTAAGGTCAGTAATTACATCCTTCATTTGTGTGGTGAGCTGTATTTCAATGCTTACTTTCCTTTTCTGGATTTCTAAACCGATCGGTATTTCATATTCTCGTGTTACGTTGAGGTGTGCTGCATAGTAACCTTCTTCTCTTGCTTCCCAGTCTGGATCGATTTGGCAGCTATGACTTAAAAAGTGGTCACACATTTTATTAAGTAGCAATTCCACGCCATCAAAATACTTGACTACTATTCTGGTTCTTACTATGTCATGTATTTTCTCGAACCAATTGCTTGGAGTGATCCAACCTCCATTTGGTTTACAAATTTCTTTATCCCAGTTTTCATTATTCCAATTGGTGTTCTGGACTACATTCTTCCTCCAGACTTTTAATATGAACCGTTCCCATTCTTTTATACTTAGATTGATTTCTTCAGGACTTTTCATTAATAGGTCATAGCCGAAATTTCGTTTATATTCGGCACCATAATTATGTAATTGATGGATCAGTGTCATGAATTCATCCGAATGTTCAAAGCGGTACTTTACTTTTGTAGAAATATCGCTATATAGCTTCCTGGCGACTAAGCCTATTTGGTCATCGAAATTTTCATTCCACCATATGATATACTTTCTCCAATTCTCTGGTTTTTCCATGCTTTTTCTCTATTATTTAATGGGGTACATATAATTAATTTGCAGAACTTGAAGTGAAACTTGGTATTAACTTTTCAAGCTTGCAGATGAGCATTAGTCATTTCTCAAGGCTTTTTCTGACGGTTTTAAGTTTTGCATCCGATCTGATGTCTCTACCTTCTTTGTTCCTGATTGTTCCTGGAGGTAAACCATGCTTCTTCTCAAAGGTGCCTATTTTCATATCACTTCTGTCTCTTCTAAGTCGAGGCATAATCTTATCTCCTTAACATTACATTCACTGAGTAATATAACTATTATGTCTATTTTTTCAACTCATACTTAAAGAAGTAAAGGTAAACATAATTTACATCTTTTCCGTAGATAAATCAATAGAGATGAAGAGGTGAAATAAGCATACCTGCGAAACTAACTAGAAATTAGTTCTTCAAGATTCTGGATTGGCGCTTTAACGCCCGTATTTAACAGATGGAAAGAGCTTAATATCGGTATGAGGCAGGAAGAGGGCGGCAATAAACTCGTTCATAAACGGCGTGTAATTGGATAGTTCGATATTCGTCATCCGCCGTCCGATTTCCAGCGTCTTCTCAAAGTTGGCGATAGACATCAGTGCCATCCGGGCGCCGGTCAGCGAGCTATTCCCGATAAACTGCATCCGCTTTGTGTCAATATCAGGGAGAAGTCCAATGGCGATTGCCTTGGGGATATTCAGCGAACTGCCGAACCCGCCCGCCACGTAAATATTCTCAAACTTGTCGAAGGATAAGCCGACGTAATCGGTGAGCGACTTGATGGCGGCAAACACGGCACCCTTCGACTTCATCAGGTTGGCAATTTCTGCCTCCGAGATGGTAATGGCTTGCCCTGTTTCACTCTCCGATGCAGGCACCACGAGATAGCGGAGGTCGCCATCTTCCATAATCAGGCGCGGGTCGTTCCGCGCGGTATTAAATTTGCCGTTCTGGTCGATGATACCATTCCGCACCATCTCATAGATTACATCAATCAAGCCAGAACCGCAGATGCCTCTGGCTTTCGCTTTGCCGATGGTTTCATAGAGTACGGTGCCATCTTTGATTTCCACCTTTTCAATGGCTCCTGCCGTGGCGCGCATCCCACTCCGGGCGCCGGCGCCTTCAAAAGCGGGACCTGCCGAGGCCGAACAACAGACGAGCCACTCATTGTTACCGATAACGATTTCACCATTCGTGCCGATATCAATCAAACACCGCGTTTCCGGTCTATCCGCCATACCGCAGGCAAGTACCCCGGCGACAATGTCACCCCCTATATAACTGGCGACACTCGGCAAGGTTTCCAGAATACCCTGCTTGCTGATTTCAATACCAAGTTCACGAGTAAAGATTTGTGGGTAGACAGTCGTGGTCGGGACGTAAGGTTCTAACCTGATGGCGCATGGTCGCAGGTTCAGGAGGAAGTGGCTCATTGTCGTATTCCCGGCGGTGACGATGACATTGATATCCTCCGAATCAACACGACAGTCTTTTATCAGCGCACGCATTAGATTGTTGATATTGGCGATAACGGCTTTATGGACAGGGTCGACTGTGCCGCGCACACAGGCGAAAACCATGCGGGAGATAACATCTTCGCCGTAGCGCGCCTGAAGGTTGTGACTGCCTTTGGTCGCGAGGATTTTTCCGGTTTTGAGGTGGATAAGCTGGACAACGACCGTAGTCGTGCCGACATCGATAGCTAAGCCGTAGTCTCGGTTCGATGTATCACCCTCCTCGATTTTTAGAATCCTACCAGCATCATTATGCCGGGCAACAGTTGCCGTCACTTTCCAATCGTTCTCTCGCAATTTATCTGCCAGGTTTTGTAGGCAGGCTAATGATATGTCAAAGTTCTGATATGGTGTTACTTTCCGCAATTCGCGCGTGATGCGGTCGATATCGGAGATGTTGTCCTTCAGGGTTGGTACAGGAAGAGGCAGATAGACTTTTTTCACAAGTGGGTCATAAGAAGTCGCTTTTTCCCTCGGGCGTCTGGTGAGGACGACTTTTTCCGGTTCGCCGTAAACTACCGGCGAGCCAGCCATGAGAATTTTTTCCTGTTCGGCGAGAGATTTAACAGGCACCACGACAGTGAGGTCATCTGTAATCTTTGTCTGGCAGGCAAGCACAAAGCCCTTTTCAATCTCCTCACCGGTCAGAAAACCGAGGGTATGCTTGTCGGGTTGAGCATTCCCTTTGATAATCTGGACACGGCATTCACCGCACAATCCCTCCCCACCGCAGAGGTTATTGATGAAGACATCCGCTTTTTCTGCCGCCTGCAACAGGGTGGTGCCTTCTTCAACTTCAATTTCCTTATTTTCCGGTAGGAAGGTAACTTTATACGTTTTCATATGTTTCTCACTGTTTTCATTTCTCTCATAGTTTACCAATTGAAGGGGCTGTGATACAATGCACTTACCTTGATAATATCCTTTTATCGCGAATTACTGCAGGAGGTGTACCGGTGAACTGGGTTGATATTGTTATCCTTATCATTATCGGTATTTCCGTATTTTCGGGTCTCAAACGGGGACTGGTCACGTCGGTATTGTCCCTGATCGGTTTCATTCTGGGTATTGTTCTGGCTGGTAATTTCTATAAGCAACTGGGTAATGTGTTGGGTTTTATATCAAACGAGGACGTCGCTAATATTGTCGCCTTTATTATCATCCTTGGGTTGGTGATGGCAGCCGCCGCAATTATTGCCGGAATCCTTAAAACAATACTGAAGGCTGTCATGCTCGGTTGGGTCGACCACCTTGGCGGCGCCGTCTTTGGTTTGCTGGCATCGGTTCTGACTATCAGTGCGTTGTTAGCGATTGTCGTCAAATACACTGACTCCAGTGTTATTACGGACTCCGCTTTAGCTGGATTTTTTCTGGATAAATTTCCAATTATCATGGGCTTTCTGCCCAGTGAATTCGATGTTGTTCGTGACTTCTTTAAGTAGGCATAGGCTATAACGGTGTTCCCGGAATATTCATTCTGATACGGTAAATGCTGGTGCGAGCAAGCTGGTATTATTCACCCAGTTTCAATTCAATCAATCGTTCGCGGAGTCTGAAAAGAGCGGCAATGGCGGCGCGCTCTCTGGTGTCCGCACGCCCGACCTGGTACTGCTGTTGCCAGCTCTTTGTGCCGTGACTATCCGCGATACCTATAAAGACCAGACCCGCTTGTTTGCTTTCCGCACCGGTAATCCCGGTAATACTCACCCCGATATCCGTAGCGAGGTTGGTTCTAACGGCAGCTGCCATTGCTTCAGCTACCTCCGCACTGACCGCACCATGTTTATTGATTTTATCCGCCGGCACACCCCAGGAAATCTTGGCGTGGTCGTTGGTGGCTATCAGTCCGCCATGGTAATAGTTCAGGCTTTCAGAGCTAACAGTAATAGCGTTGGAAAGTAAACCACCTGTGACATCTTCAATGGTCGCCAGGGTTAGTTTCTTGCTAATTAGCCACTTTCCCACCAATCCTGCCAGTGTGTCGTCGTCTTTACCCCAGACATAAGGAGCCAGTAAGTCTCTGATTTTTCGCTCCGTGTCATCCAGCAGTTCTCTGGCATTATCGCCATGCGCGATGAGTCGCACCTGAATACCATCCGGTTTGGCGTAGATACCGAGTGTGGGATTATCAACATTGAAGAAAGGTTCTACCAGTTGTGCCACGGTGGCTTCGGGGACAAAGAAAGTCTTGATGGTGCGTGAGAGAATCGGGTTCGTCGGGAAGCGGGCTTTAAGTCGGGGTATAACCTCATTCTGCCACATCGGAGTCATCTCACGCGGCGGACCGGGTAATGTCACAATAACTTTACCGTTCTTCTCTACCCACCAGCCCGGTGCTGTACCGCGCGGATTGGGCAGGGCTTTAGCGGATGGGATAACCATCGCCTGTTTGATATTGTGCGGCGGCATTTCCCGCCCTGACCGCGAAAACATTGCCCGCAGATTTTTCTCCAGTTCCGGGTCAATGGTCAATGTTTCACCCAGAGTGGTGGCGATTGCTTCTCGGGTTAAGTCATCTTCCGTTGGTCCCAACCCGCCGCTGGTAATGATAAGTGTGGCGCGTTCTAGCGCCTGTCGCAGGACATCACATAGACGGTCGATATTATCGCCAACGGTGTTCATTCTCTGAAGCTCGATACCAAGCATGGGTAATTGTGCGGCAATGTAACCGGCGTTGGTATCCGTGATTTCGCCTCTGAGAAGTTCAGTTCCTACCGATAGCAGCTCTGCCGGAATCGGTGTGCTCATATCTGTGGTTTCCTTTCGGGGATAATGTTTGAAGGTTATTTTAACCCTTTTCACCTAAAGATGCACCTTTTCTCGTGAGTTATGAAGCACTATAATAGGACAATGACACTGCGCACGAACGACTTCGATTATTACTTGCCTCCGGAGCTGATTGCCCAGACTCCAATCGAGCCGCGTGATTCGGCACGACTGATGGTGATAAACCGTGCCACTGACTCGCTGGAACACCACCGTTTCTCCGAATTACCGGACTTCCCGCGCAAGGGCGACGTTATGGTATTTAATGATAGTCGTGTTATCCCGGCGCGTCTGGCGGGGAAAAAATCGGGGACCGGTGGAGGAGTGGAGATTCTACTATTGAGGCGTGTCAGTCCGCGGGTCTGGGAAGCGCTGGTCAAACCGGCGCGGCGGGTGAAAACAGGTGTATTGCTGGAACTGGGCGTCGGCGTCAGGGTTACGGTGGAAGTAATTGGTGAGGGTGAGGCGGGTTTGCGCACCCTCCGGTTTTCCGAAGAAGCGCCGTTGCCTTTACTCGGTGAGATTGCCCTGCCACCATATATTCACACTCCTTTGCAGAATCCGGAACGTTATCAGACTGTTTACGCCGAGAAATCGGGGAGTGTTGCCGCACCCACCGCTGGATTGCACTTTACTCCCGAATTACTGAATCGCATACAGGATAAGGGCATTAAATGTCTGTTTGTGACACTCCATGTGGGGCTGGATACCTTCCGTCCCGTTCAGGAGGAAGACCCGCGAAAGCACCATATTCACCGTGAGTATGGCGTGATTACAGAAGAAGTAGCAGGCGAATTGTCACGGGCGAAGTCGCAGGGTCGGCGCGTCATCTGTGTGGGCACGACCAGCGTACGTTTGGTGGAAGCGGCGGCTCAGGCGGGAGACATTCTTCCCTTCGACGGCTGGGTCGCCCTCTTCATCCTGCCGGGATATAAATTCAAGGTGGTGGATGCCATGATAACTAATTTTCACCTGCCCCGTAGTACTCTGCTGATGCTGGTCTCGGCGTTTGCAGGCAAAGAATTGATTGATAAAGCATACCGGGAAGCCATCTCACAGAGATACCGATTTTACAGCTTTGGTGATGCGACGCTGATTTTATGAGGGAAAAAATCTGGACAAAGGAGGAGCAATATGGGTTTTCCAAAAGATTTCGTCTGGGGTGCTGCTGCCGCGAGCTATCAAATTGAAGGTGCCGCTTATGAGGACGGCAAAGGACCATCGGTTTGGGACATGATGTGCCACCAGCCAGGTAAAATCTGGGAGGATAACACCGGTGACGTTTCCTGCGACCATTACCACCATTACCGTGAAGACGCCCGCCTGATGGGCAAGATAGGCTTGAAGGCATACCGCCTCTCGATATCCTGGCCTCGTGTTACCCCCGCGGGGGTCGGGATTATCAACAGGAAAGGATTGGCATTTTATGACCGACTTATCGATGAGCTTCTGAAACATGGAGTCCAGCCATGGGTAACTTTGTTCCACTGGGATTATCCGTACTCTCTCTATCTGCGGGGGGGCTGGCTCAATCGTGACAGCGCAGACTGGTTCGCTGAGTATACGAAGGTTATCGTAGACAAGCTATCTGACCGCGTTTCCCACTGGATAACCATAAACGAACCGCAGGTCTTCATCGATATAGGCCACCGTGTCGGGAGGCATGCTCCTGGGCTCCAGCTGGGCTTCCGCGAGGTCCTCTCAGCCGCGCATAACTCACTACTGGCACATGGCAAAGCGGTACAGGTCATCCGTGCCTTTGCCAGGATAAAACCAGTCATCGGTGTGGCTCCGGTAGGTATAGCCGCTATCCCCGCCACGGACAGTCCCGAGGATGTGGAGGCCGCCCGACGACAGACTTTTTCTATAACCGGTAAGCATCTCATGGTAAATACCTGGTTCAGCGACCCGATGATTTTCGGGAAGTACCCCGAGGATGGCATGAAACTTTTCGAAAAAGATATGCCCGAAATTGCATATAAGGATATGAAAACTATCTACCAACCACTTGATTTTTATGGAGTTAATATTTACAGGGGACAGGTGGTGCGGGCAGCCGACAGCGGTGCACCAGAACCGGTAAAAAGTGCTGATGGTCCGCCGCTGACGACAATGGCATGGCGGGTTACACCTGAAGTCCTGTACTGGGGACCGAAATTCCTTTATGAGCGTTACAAATTACCCATCGTTATCACGGAGAACGGCATGGCAAATTGCGATTGGGTCCACATTGATGGGAAGGTACATGACCCCCAGCGCATCGATTTCATCGCGCGGTATCTGCGTGAATTTCGGAGAGCGAATAAAGACGGCGTAGCTGCCGGAGGTTATTTCGCCTGGTCAATTATGGATAATTTCGAGTGGACATTCGGCTACCAGCAACGGTTCGGCTTAATTTATGTGGATTATGCTACTGGCAAACGGACTCTGAAAGATTCGGCATACTGGTACAAACAAGTAATATCAACAAATGGGGAGAGTCTCGGGGAGACACCGTAACAAACATCAGGAAGGGAAAGCTAAATGATGTCGCGGCGGTCGTCATCGATGAAAAAGATAGTTACGATTGTAGTGGGATACACTTGCGAACATCAAACTGAATTTTACGGATGAGGCCTGGGCGCAGTACATTATTTTTGGAGTCGTGGCTATACTCTTTGGAGTTGGTGGCTATTTATTGGCGATGCTAAAGTATCGCCCGAAACCACCGGCTAGTACAGTGGTCAGCGAATAATTATATCTTATCTGAATGGGGAGCATGGGAACTGAGACGTGTTTTGTCTCTCAGGGCGTTGTTTCTGGCGCGTGATAACTTAAGGTGTTATAATTTGCCCCAATGACAGTTCCCCCGAATCTCAATCAGTCGCCACCCCCAACCACCCCGAAAGGGTCTGGAATTAAACTATCAGACCTCCGCCCGTATTTCACCGGTTTATTGCCATTGTTCTTAATTGCGCACTTCGGGCATCACGTGGTCGGGGCAATGCTTAACCCGTTCATGCCGATGATTCGTGATGAACTGGGTCTGAACTATACTCAAGCCGGCGTGGTGATATCTGCGTTTTCCATTACCGGTGGCATCGCTCAGCTACCGGCAGGTTGGCTCGCCGACCGTTTCGGCGCCCGGTTGATGATTGCCATCAGCGTTTCGGGCGTGGCTTTAGCAGGCTTGCTGGTAGGATTGTCGCATTCCTATCTCGCTCTGATAGCGTTTCTGGTGCTTGCCGCGCTGCTGGGCGGCGGTTATCATCCGGCGGCCGCAAACGCCATTTCCACAATAATATCACCGGAGAGACGCGGGCGGGCGCTGGGTTTACACCTGATGGGAGGTAGTTCGGCTTTCTGGGTGGTGCCTTTAATCGCCGCGCCTATTGCTGCCACCTGGAGCTGGCATGTTCCTTTTATCACTCTAACCATTCCGGTCGTTGTTCTCGGAATTGTTCTGTACTTTCTACTCGGTAGACAACAACGAATTTCACAACGGATATTAAAAGCGGAGTATGGGCGTGTTGAATCGATAAAAACAAAGATTGAATGGCGGATACTGGTGCCTTTTCTGGTGATGAGTGTCGCGACTGGCACATTGACTCAGTCCGTCGCGGCTTATTATTCACTATATCTGGTCGACCACTTCGGATTGCTCGCGCCGACAGCCGCCGCTTTGATGGCGGTGACACCGGCGGTGGGTGTTCTCGCGGCGCCTCTGGGGGGCTATCTCTCCGACCGCTTCGGCGGCACATCAGTGATGATAATTGCCAGTCTTTTAGCCGGTCCGCTTTTGTTTACGATGAAGTTTGTGCCGAATGTCGCTATTTTCGTCATTGTCCTGCTATTGATTGGCGGTATGAATATGACCCGTATGCCTACTTCAGAATCATTCCTGGTCAGCAATATCCCCCCGCACCGCCGTTCCACGATGCTGGGGATTTATTTCTTCGCGGGTGCGGAAATGTCCGGAGTGCTGACACCCTTTATCGGGCGTCTTATCGATACACGCGGTTTCGATACGGTCTTTACCATTGCGAGTGTCTCCCTGATAACCATTGCCGTCGTGTGCTCAATTCTCCTCTGGAGAGCGCGCCGTTCTATCCAAACGCCAGGAACCATGTAATCTGCAATTTTGGTAACACTGCTTACTAGTCTAACCATCCCGATGTTATAATTGAAAGTGTTATGGCGAAAACTCTCATCCAGTGCGATTTCGACGACACAGTTACCTATAAGGATATCAGCTTTATTCTACTGGATACTTTTGCCGGAATGGAATGGCGTGATTACCTCGAGAAATATCAAGACGGCGAGATGAGCGTGGGGGAGTTCAATCGTCTTTGTTTCAGCATGGTGAAAGCCAGTCGCCGGGAGATGCTGGATTATATCAAGGACAAAGTCAGGCTACGTCCCGGTTTTCCGGAATTTGCGCGCCTGTGCCGTGAAAAATGGTTCCGACTCGTTATCGTGAGCAACGGGCTTGATTTCTACATCGCCGAGATATTGAATGGATTGGGACTGAATGACATCGAGCATCATGCGGCAGAGACTCAATTCGACCCGGCAGGTCTCAAGGTCAGGTATGTCAGTCCAGATGGCACGGTGCTGGACAGGGATTTCAAACTCAGCTGGACAAAAAAGTTCTTGAACGAAAGCTATCGCGTCGTGTACATCGGTGACGGGAATTCCGATTTCGTACCGGCGCAACAATGCCATCACATTTTTGCCACCGCGAGCCTGCTGAGACACTGTCAGCGGAATGGCATTGCCTGCACGCCTTTTACCGATTTCAATGATATTATCAAAGCGATGGAACAGTGGTAGCCGAAGATGAAGGTGCTATTACATGTGTGTTGCGGGGTCTGCGCGGGAAGTGTCGCCGAGCGTTTACTCTCCGAAGGGCATCAGGTAAACGGCTATTTTTTCAATCCCAATATTCATCCTGCCACAGAATATGAAAAGCGATTACAGGTAGCGCAAGCGGTGGCGAGATCAGTTGGTTTCCCTCTGTCCGCGGGTGAGTACGAACCGGAAAGCTGGTTGCAGGCGACGGTTGGACTGGAGAAGGAGCCGGAGGGAGGCAGACGGTGTGAGGTTTGCTACCGTGTACGGCTGGAAGAGGCATTCCGTTTTATGCAAGAGTGCGGTTGCGATGTTTTTACCACCACGCTCACTGTGAGTCCACACAAACCGGCTTCAGTCGTCAACCGCATCGGCAGGGAAATTGGGGGGGATAAATTTCTGGCGCGGGATTTTAAAAAGCAGGACGGCTTCAAACGCGCTAATGAGATTGCGAAGAAGCTGGGCGTCTACCGTCAGCATTATTGCGGTTGTGTCTACAGTCTGAACCAGCCGGCGCATGAGGATTAGCATCGTTTGTCATGCTGAGTGGAGCGAAGCATCTAGTACCTGGATGATTGGAGACTAGATTCTTCATTGCATTCAGAATGACGGAACGGGGTAAAAATGCAGCAGGTCAGCGAACACATTTTTATAGAGACGAAATACCTCGGGTGTAATGTGGGTGTGGTGCTCACAGAGCAGGGACCCGTGGTCATTGATACCCCTGTACTCCCGGAAGATACCCGTGACCTCCGCGAACAAATACGCAGTCTAACCACTAAACGGATTGCCTATCTCATTTATACCCACGAGCACTTCGACCACGTCCTTGGAGGTGCGGGTCTGACTAAAAAGGCAGTCGCGCATTATAAAGCTGTCAGCGACATCGAATATCTCCGGAAAGACCTGGCAGGGGAAGTCAATCATTTCTACCCGGTTCTCTATAAGGAATACAAAGATATCTTCGACAATCTAAACATCATTCCGCCGCAAATTACCTTCGTAAATGAGATGACGCTCTATGCTGGAGAAACGAGGCTGGAACTGAGTTGGGCGGGCGGACACTCCCCGGCATCCATCCTGATTTACGTGCCTCAAGACAGGATATTATTCTGCGGGGACAATGTGGATGTTGGTATGCCTTTTATCGCGCCGTATTCGCGGTTCGGGGAATGGATTGAGGCGCTCAAACGGATTGAAGGAATGGAAATTGACCGGATTGTCCCGGGACATGACGAGGTGTGCGGCATGAAAGATGTGCGCCGTATTAGAATCCTCTTTGAGACTACTCGCGATTGGGTACAGAAACTAATTAAAGCCGGTGCCGCCAAGAACCAAGTATTGGAAAAAATAGATTTGTCGGATGTCCTGCCTGTGCCTCCGTCACCGATTGTGAAACAGCAGGTTCAGACGATGGTGGGGATGATGTGGGAAGAGATGGGTGAGGAGTAAGTCAAGAATACTTCAAGAATTAATCAGCTATTTAATAGCGAATCGAGAGATTAACCACATCTCGGTTTTTTATAATCAAAGGTCTAAAGCGTAAGATAAGTACAATTATTTAAAGTCTATTTTTTGAGTATATATTTTACCTTCTCGTCTGAAATGAAAAATTACATTATCCATTCTGAATTCAATCTTACAATTATCTATGTCTTTACCGCTAGGCACTAATTCGTGCTTTAGCCAAGTTAAAATATAACCAACAGTCATATCGTTACCCGTGCTCGGTACTACTACAATTCCCTTTATCTGTTCGAATGGATAAAGTGAGTGATTGAGAAAATCTTTATCTGATGTTAATAACCATCTCCCTGTTTTTTTAGCGTATTGGAAATGAGTTTTATCATCCCTGTTGATAAGATTAACCTCGTTGGCGTGTTTAATATTTATTCCCTGCATTCGGAGAACTTGAACAATACTGTATCTGATATTTTCATCTGCGTATAATTTTATTTTTCCTGGGAAATGGGTTTTCGTTTTCTTGATAGGCATAATCGAACTTCTAGCCCCGGCAGTAGTGGGTGTCAATGCCTTGTTTGCTCAACTTGATTTCCCATGCTTTTTATCGTAAAATTCACGTGTAAGTAGCGAATGCGGGTGTAACTCAGTGGTAGAGCGCTTGCTTCCCAAGCAAGACGTCGTGGGTTCGAATCCCATCACCCGCTCCATTTTTAAAGTAATTCATAGTACCAAATTACCATTCACATATCATTTATGGTCTGTTATCATTCTTTACATGACAACAATCATACCTTCAATCCAACCCGATACTATTATTCCGGACACCTTCGCAAAGGGTGAAGCTTTCCAAGATTACGTTTCGGAAGTACTTTTTCCAGATGATCAATATGAACTGTTATATAAAACACCCGATTATATTACTAATCAAAAGCGCCGGATAAAAAGTACAATGGATCCCGATTTTAAGTTCAGATCGAGATCAACAGGCAAAGAATTTTGGATTGAAGTAAAATACCGTTCTCAATATTTTGATGATTCTATCAGTTGGTTGAACTATTACCAAATTAAACGGTATCGTGAATTAAATAAAGAAACTCCAGTGTATATTGTTATTGGAATCGGAAACTACCCCACCTTACCTTCTGAAATATTTCTAATACCAATAGGCGAAATTCGTTATAATTATAAGAAGTTATTCCGTTCATTCCTCAGAAAATATTCAGTTGAAAAAAAAGATGGAGTTTTTACTCCCACTCTATAGAAACGTCTTTTACTCCAGACCAAGAAAGTCGTAATTTCGAATCTCGTCTCCCGCTCCAAAATCAATTTCTGAAGCCAGCAAGAGATTATGACTGTTTTTCTCCTAGCCTTTACGACTTGATAGATGGTCTGGTACTTTTGAATTCAAGTTCTGGTACTATTTTCCTATCTCCAAAACCTGTACTCGTAGATATTAGTATGCAATAATACTAGACATAAATACTAGACATATTAGAAACTTGGCATATGAAGCATGCATATTAAGCAAGACCTTTATGAGATATTAGGCGTTGTATCAACTGCCGATACAAACGATATAAAAGAAGCATATCGCAGTCTAGCTTTTCAATACCATCCAGATGTAAATCCAATGGACCCAGTAGCCAAGGAAAAAATGGAGGAAATAAACGAGGCTTACGCTATACTTTCTAACCCCGTAAAACGCAGGGATTATGACCTCCCACGGGGATTTTCTACAGTAGCACCAAAGTTCAGCACAGGTGTCAAAGTGAAAGTAAATTTTCGCTCTAAGACACCGTATCGAGACCATACCGGGGTGGTAGATAGCGAGCCTATTAAGGATACTTTCCGCTTCTGGTATATGGTGAGGTTCGGGTCTAACGGTGTTTCAACAGTCAATCGTTTCGCTGAAGAAGAACTTAGTGAAGTCGATAAGCAGTAAATGTGAACTGACCTTGTATATCTCACAACGTCTTGGAGCTTTCAACAATAACAGTAGTCCTCTACAGCTGCCTTGAAGGCTGCCAACCTCTTCCCCCCCATATACCTATGACCGACTGTAATCCAATAGCTTCCCGAAGAGCAATATTTGCTTCATTAGCTTGGATAGAGATCTCATTAACTAGAGTGCCAAGTCTTTGCAGGAAGCTAAAGTAATCATCGGGATGAAAATGCTGATAGTTGGGGTTTGGGGTCCTGACCCCCGAAAAGAGTTTATCGTATAAGTTCAAGAGATGTTCATCGTTCAATTCCTTTACCAAGCCCTCTGATTTTTTAAGGGATTCATATATCGTTTGACGCCGTTCATCCGTGGTTATAAGAAAGAAAAGGATGTAAAACGCTTTATTTGACCGCCTCATGCTATTCTCAAGAGCATCTAATTTCGCTTCTATATATTTCATAACTCTTTCCTCCCACTAATTGTGAAATGACTATGTGACAGTAGTTGAAGTAGTGGTGGGCGCAACCTCTATCACCATTTTAGCAAGGTATTATAGCTGGTCAAGTTTGGCTATTTCACCAGAACTAATCAATTCTTACAATTTACTAAAGTGCTATGACTATCGTAGATACAGATTTAGTACGAATAGAAACTGCTGAATTTGGTTCTACTGAATCTTAGTTGTTTTAGCATTATTTTAGCCTCATTTCAGCTACGTTAGTCTATTCACTCTCACCGTATATTTTAAGTAATATAGCTTCATACTCTGCTGTCCCCGATGTGATGGTATATTTACATTTGAGTGCGAGACATTCAAAGCTGTCACCTGTCACATCGTAAAATAAAGCGAGCTTGTGGCATTTAGGACAACTAGATAATTGCGGTATTTGGCTTCTGCGCTCCTGCTCACGCTTCTTAGCTAATTTTTGAGCTAGGTCAAATACGTTCATTCTGCCAAATTCAAATCTAGGCTTTACATCATTATTCACATAAGCAGAGCAATTTGTGCAAGCACCGCTTACTCCTCTAGAAGTGTAGTAAACACACCAAGAGCCACATTCCATTTTGCCTCTCCTGATAATTCTGTCCTACTCCGCCAACTACCGCTTAGTTGTGTCATGGTTTCCGCTCCCCTGATTTAACTTTCTTAGTTCCTTAAGAATGTCACCAAGTAACTGCTTATCCTCTCGTCTCTCGGTTTGCCTATCTTTCTTCTCTCTCTTCTCTTTTCGCTTGACTGTATAATATGCGAGTAGCCACACAACAAGTCCTGTAATAACAGATGCTGTTCCAGCACTATCAAACTGCGGTGCTTCAATTTTAATATAAAAACCAAGTGGGATGAGGATACCACCCATAGTCAAAAACACAGCGTCCATATGTATTCTTATCTCCCTAAATAATCTCAGGGCTATTTTACCATCCACTAGATACCTCCAACAACCAAGTTGCAGATAAATCGCCAGTTTAACTCACAACTCTCATTTTAATTAGACTCGTCTCTGGTTTTCGGCGACTCCGTACTTTCCTTTTAGTTGTCTTTTTGTGCCTAATATTCTTCTTAGCAATTGCAACTATCGCAGTATCGTCCGAATCAGGCACGTAAGCTCTAATCAGGATTCTAGATGTGACCTCGTACGGTTGTTCGCAGATGTCTTTCCAATTACGGAACGGGAACTTGATACCAGCTACCGATGCTGGAGTCTGGTCACTCAAGCTCATATGTGGGCGGAAAAAGTTATAGTGAACCAACCAGCCGTCAAGGTACTTTCTAGCTGATTCTACACTGCGTAGCCCACGCATAACTTTAGTTCTTGACTTGATAGTACCGTGAAAACGCTCAATCTGGTTTGTACTATTCTCAACACTGAATGGACTCCCTTGCCTGTGACTAGTATCTGCACCGAATACCCGCTCTATGCCCTCTAAGTAAGCCCTGAGCTTGTCTGTGTAGATGATGCGTGGTATCTTGCCAGTTCGCTCATATGCTTGTTTCATTAACTGTTCAGCGTCTTGACTGGTACGAGTGAAAGACATATGAGTAGTAATCAGAAATCTGGTCTTAGTGTCTATAATGTCCCATAACCAGATATTCTTACCATCGATGTCAATTACGGTCTCATCAGCTACCCAGACCGAGCCTACACTGGGAATATGTTTCTTGGATTCTGTTACAGCTAGGTCAGTGAATCGGTTTACCCAGTTGAGTACGGTTACGTCCGAGATGTAGTCGTTGTGCTGTTGGATAAAATTGCGCCGAATCTCTTTCAGGCTCATTCCTTCAAAGTACATACTGATAGCATCGGCGACTTTGGACGTGGAATACTGCATTTTGGGAATAGCGTCTGGATTGGAGAACTTTTTACCACAGGATTTGCAGAGATAATATTGAGTCTCTTTATACTTACCGTACTTGATTATGTTCTCGGATTGGCAGTATTTACATACAACTACATCATGCACACTCATCTTATCCTCCTGAAGTAATTCTCCCTAGCAGATAACCTACAAGTCCGCCAATCACAAGTAGCCATCCGTTCATTAAGGCACCCGCACGACTGGTAATCTCAAAATCAGCTACTGTTTGGTCTTCCTTCTCGCCACCCAACTCTACCTCTAATTCCAATCTATACTCATCAGTGTAAGAAAAATGTCCGATAAACAATTTTTTCTTGTGCTTAATTGTCAGGTTACTGATAGACCCACTCCCATTAGCATCTGCTTGATTATTCCCACCTTTTTTGTACAATTGCCAAGTATACTTAATAGACGGGCTAGGTATAGCTCTCTTCGTTGGGGCTATGATGAAATTAAAATAAATATCACACCCAGAAAAGTATGGCATCAAATCAAGATTCAAACCTAGGATTCTAAACCAACTTCTGAGCCAATCATTCGGTCGTAGCGCAATAGCATAACCATAGAATTCTCTATCCGAAAACTGTGACATACCAAACCCCCTGAGAACACGTTTAAGAGATGTCATAGAACACCTCTCTGTGGGGGATTATACCACCAACGAAGATTGAGTAAAAGGCTGAATTTTGAATGATTGACAATAACAAACACCTTGTTTACAATATCAGCACTATTAACAATTTAGGAGGGCAAAATGAAAAACTCCTTATGGTACAGACTGATAACAATCCTAATGGTGCTGGTGCTGGTTGTCTCGCTATCGGTATCCTGCGGCAAAAAAGAGACCGCCAGGGAAGAGACAACCACACCACCAACTACCGAAGAAGAAACACCTCCCCCTACACAAACCGATGAGTCACCTGTTACGCCTCCTGAGCCATCCTATGAAATCGTCGACCCCATTATGACCGATGCCGGGGAAATCTCCGGGACAATAGTGGGCGAAGCGGGGGAAGAAGTACGTATTTACAGAGGCATACCTTTTGCCGCTCCACCTGTAGGTGAATTACGCTGGAAGCCGCCTGAGCCGGTGACGCCATGGACGGGAGTAAAAGCATGCACGGAGTACGCTCTGATTGCTCCCCAGGTGACCACCAGTCAGGTGGAACAAAGCGAGGACTGCCTTTATCTGAACGTGTACACGCCAGCCAAAAAGACGACCGACCGCCTGCCCGTATTTGTCAATATCCATGGTGGCGCAATGGTAGTAGGCTCTTCACGCACCGATTTGACGTACTTTACGCGGCAGAATGACGTGGTTGCCGTATCTATCGCTTACAGATTGGGGGGCATTGGTTTCCTTGCACACCCCTTGCTTTCAGAGGAATCTGAAAACGGAGTCTCCGGTAATTATGGTCTGATGGACCAGGTCGCGGCTCTGGAGTGGGTGAAGAACAACATTGCCGCCTTCGGTGGAGACCCGGACAATGTGACGATTTACGGTTGTTCATCCGGTGGTGAATCAGTCATTTTCCTGATGGCATCGCCTTTTGGTAAAGGACTTTTCCATAAAGCAATCTGCGATGCCGGGGTGTACGGGTCCGGCCGGACTCCACCCCTATTGGAGATGGAGGAGCGCGGTAAGAAACTGGTAGCGAAACTCGGTGTTTCCGATGCACCCGGTGTGCTGTCTGCCATGCGCGCTCTCAGCGCCAGTGAAATCGTGGCGGCTGTACCCACCGGTACCAGCGGAACGGATTTACAACTCCCCAATGTCGATAAATGGTGGCTGCCGGACTATCCTCTTAACATTTTTCAGGCAGGTAAACAGCAAAATGTGCCCCTGATGATAGGTAGTGGTAGTTCTGACCTTTCCGGAGCATGGAATCAGTATTTCGACAAGACAATTGCTTCTGCTATGAGCACGGTTTCAGCCCCGGTTTATGCCTGGGTCTTCGACCATGCGACTTGTGGCAAAGGAGGCGGCACACACTGTCTTAGCACAGCCTACCTATTCGCCGATTTGAGTAAACGAGAAGGCATGTGTGATGTGGACTTTAAGGTGTCTGAGGTAATGGTTGCTATGTGGATTCAATTTGCCAGGACTGGGAATCCGAATGTTCCTGGCCTTATCGAATGGCCTGTCTATAGAGCGGATGCCGACCGGTATCTGAAAATCGGGGAACCACTGGAGATAAAAACCGGTCTGTTTACACCACCTCCGGCTGGCGCGGTAGCAACGGGACAAACTACCTATACAAACTCCGACTATGGATTCTCTCTACAATATCCTGGTAATTGGACAGCAAAGACGGGAGATTTGGGTCCCAGTGTTGTCTGGCGGGTTGGTTCGGGTACATATTTTATTCCCTCAGTAAGGCTTATCGTTCGCGACCAGTCTGAGGGAACCGACCTGCAGGCGGTATTCACCGCGCACCTGACAGCTGACGGAGGTAAGACCATAGATTCTTTCACGGCGAGTGAAGTCACCATTAACGGCACCAATTTTACTCAGGCTGATGTCACCTACACCGGGACATCGGGCAAATACGAAAGTCGCATCATCGGGTTGGTCAAGAATGGCAAGTGGATTATCATCGAGGTGTATACCATACCTTCCCTCTTCCCGTTTGCATCTGCAACACAGAAGGCTGATATTATCAATACGGTGACATTCCAGTAAATTTACAGGCTCTTGCAGAATTGTTGAGGGGCGTACCCAGGGCGAAAGGTGCGCTCCTCATTGTTTTGAAATCTGCCAAATATCAAACCCACCAAGTTCGAATCTTGTCTCCCGCTCCATGGGTTGCATTTTCTATAATCTCAACATTACTTTAAATGCAGTGCGTCAATTTTAATTCCCAAATTCTTATCTATCCGTTTCATCCATTCCCGAGATGTCTACTTCATAATTGGCCGGGCCATAATTCCCTTTTATTGTGAATATCGTTATACCTGTTAACTTTACATCAATAACAGGATTCATGCCTGAAACTAGTGCGTATCGCAAGCGCACGTTTTTCCCATCGGATGAAATTTCTTCAGATCCATCTCCTGCTAGGAAAGCCCCGCCATTAAACGATGGCCAGAAATTTAAAATCTTCTCCGTTGAATCCTCTGGCAATACTACCTGGAAATCTAATTTCCCAAGGGGTTCATTTTTATCTGAATGTAGGTAAATTGTTACTTTCACTGCACTATCTTCTTTATTAGCTTCTATTCCAATTATGCTAAGAGAAGGTGGTGAAGCAAGTTTTCTTATTCTTGATAATTCTAAGCCTTGGTTGAAGTTATTTACTGCTGAAATTGAAAGTCCTGCTACTAATAGTATTATCAAGATGAAAACATCCAATTTTCTTTTTGCTAGAATAGGGTACTTTCTCGTAATCTTATGTCTAAATATGGAAAGGATGCCCGAAATGAATGCTATTACCAATCCGACCCAGAACACACGATAATCCCTCTTTTTTATTCAGCACATTATATCACATGCGAATACCGCTTTTACAGTGATTTTGCAGGTATTGTTGGGATTCTTTACATACTTCAAGCAGAAAGTCGTGAGTTCGAATCTCATCTCCAGCTCTACTTGATTCGTCTCCCTTTAATAACCCTGTATTGTCATGCTGAGCCCTTCGACTGATGTTATCCTCAGGGTAAACTCTGCGAAGCATCTAGTAACCCAGTATTGTAATGTATTAAGGAACAATTACTAGATTCTTCGGGTACTTCGTATCCTCAGAATGACAATGTCACCACCTAGACTTCTCCCCTTTACTCACGCTACAATAGAGCCATCGGGAGAAAAGGAATGGTTGAGAAAAAGTTACTCCCGATGGAAATGATGCACAGCGTGGAGTGAGCCTGCAATATTAGGCTGGAGGACTCGGCAGAAGAGACGTGGGATGCTAACTAAGGAGGTCTAGCACTTGGATTTCAAAAACATACCAAAACTGCGGATAGGTGATTTAGAAGCCAGGATTCCAATTATTCAAGGAGGAATGGGTGTTGGCATCTCTTTATCAGGTCTGTCTGCCGCGGTCGCTAATGAGGGCGGTATCGGGGTTATTTCTGCCGCCGGCATAGGTATGCTTGAGTCTGATTTTGACAGCAATTTCCAAGGAGCCAACGAAAAAGCCCTGCGGAGAGAGATAAGAAAGGCAAAGAAGATGACTACCGGTATTCTTGGTATCAATATACTGGTAGCGCTGGCGGATTATCATGACCTGCTACAGATTGTCGTGGATGAAGGAATAGATATAGTTTTTCTTGGTGCCGGACTTCCACTGAAGCTCCCTGAGAAATTGGTAACACATGGATTAAAACAATCTGCCGTCAAGATTGTTCCGATAGTATCTTCTGCCCGGGCGGCAAATTTGATATTTCAATATTGGGGGAAGCATTACCAGCAGGTGCCTGATGCGGTGGTTGTTGAAGGTCCGTTAGCCGGCGGGCATCTCGGATTCAAAAAAGAGCAAATCAATAACCCTGATTATGCATTAGAAAAGATTCTGCCGGAAGTAATCTCTGCGATAAAGCCATTTGAGGGGAACTATCATAAGAGTATCCCTGTCATTGCCGCCGGGGGGATTTATACGGGTGCCGACATTTACAGGTTTATGCAGATGGGAGCTCAGGGCGTGCAGATGGCGACCAGATTTGTGGCAACCTATGAGTGCGATGCTTCCTTAGAATTCAAAAAGGCGTACATTGACTGTAAAAAGGAAGACCTTATCATCATAGATAGTCCGGTTGGAATGCCGGGAAGAGCCATACGGAACAGGTTTCTTGAAGAAGTATCCTCAGGGAATAAAAAGCCATTCGAATGCAACTGGGTCTGCTTGAAAACCTGCGATTTTGTCAATGCACCATATTGTATCTGTGCCGCCTTAACCAATGCTAAACAGGGGCAACTTGACGAGGGATTTGCTTTTGCCGGGGCTAACGCATACAGGGTTGATACTATCATCTCTGTTAAAGAGCTCATTGAGACTTTACTGATGGAATATGAGAATGCGGCTGGTCATGACAAGCCTCCGCAACATTAAGAAACCAAGGCCCGATTGCTAGAGAACACATCACAATAATTGATAAAAACCGACCTTGGCAGTTTCGGTATCATCTAGACTTACCCTCGTTACTCACGCTACAATAGAGCCATCGGGAGAAAAGGAATGACTGAGAAAAAGTTACGCCTGACAGAAACCGTACACGGCGCGGGTTGAGCTTGTAAAATCGGGCCAGGGGACCTGGCAAAAGCGCTCTCTGGACTGCCGTTAATATCCGACCCCAACCTCATCACGGGGATGGAGCGGGCGGAAGATGCGGGCGTCTACAAACTAACCAAAGACCTCGCCATCATCCAGACCGTTGACTTCTTCACGCCCATCGTCGACGACCCGTATGATTTCGGGCAGGTGGCGGTGGCAAATGCCCTGAGCGATGTCTATGCCAAGGGTGGCAAGCCGCTCACCGCGATGAATATCGTCTGCTTCCCTATCAAGCAGATGGATATCTATATACTGAATACTATCCTCAAGGGCGGTATCGATAAGATGCGGGACGCAGGCGTGTTGCTGGTCGGCGGGCACAGCGTTGATGACCCGGAGCTGAAATACGGACTTTCTGTTACGGGTTTAATTCACCCGAAAAAAGTCGTGATGAACAACGGTGCTAGACCCGGCGATAAGCTTATCCTCACCAAACCGCTCGGTACCGGCATCATCAGCACGGCAATCAAAGCGGGCGAGGCGAAACCGCGTCTGGTCAAGAAACTCACCCGTTGTATGGCGACCCTGAATCGCGCCGCTTCGGAGGCGATGATGGCGGTGGGAGTGCATGCCTGCACGGATATTACCGGGTTCGGCTTCTTAGGACATGCTTGTGAAATGCTGGAAGACACGGAAGTCGGCATGGTGATTGATTCCTCACAAGTTCCTTTCTTTCCGGAAGCGAAGACGTTTGCTGAGAGTGGTCTTGTCCCTGGCGGTATGCAGAGAAACCGCGACTTCCGGCAACACATGGTTGATATTAAGCGGACTGTGCCTGATTATTTACAGGCTATACTTTTCGACCCGCAGACTTCGGGCGGACTGCTGATGGCGGTGAGTAGGACAAAAGCATCGCACCTACTCAAAGCCCTACATACTGGCGGTGTAAATGATGCGGTAATTGTCGGCGAGGTGGTCGCCCGCCCGAAACGCAAGATTGTGGTAAAGTGACGACTCTGTCACCGTGAATGCAAATTGTCATCCCTGTCAGGCTTCAGCCCGAGTTCAGCCCGAGGGCGGGAATCCAGACGTTTGAACCTTACTCGATAATCAGGTCTTCTAGTTTGCGCTTAGGGATATGTCGCACACCGCGCTCATCCCACCAACCGCGAGTTTCAACATCGTCCTTTTTTTGTACGGTTTCAATCACGAATTTCTCATTTGGTTTACCGATGCAGACCACCAGGCAGATTTCGTAGCGCGCCGGAATATTCAGAGCAACGTGTAAGCTTTTGCGGTTAATCATACCTACCATACAGCCGCCCAATCCCTTCTCCACAGCGCCGAGTAAGATACTCTGTGCCACAATACCGGGGTCGACGCCGAACTCCTTGGCGATTTCCGTGTCACCGAGAATGATGATATAAGCGGAGGGACGTTCGCCTTCCTGTGGTTGACCTGCCAGCCCGATGTTTTTGAAAATCCTTGCATTTTTCTCAGGTTCCCAGGAAAGTGAAAACTTCAATGATTGACGGTTGCCTGCCGAGCCGGAAAGTCGAGCAAGGTCGACCAGTTCCATTAGGGTCTCGCGACTCACGGGCACATTCTGCTGGTATTTGCGGACACTCCGGTTTTTCAGGATGAGGTCTTTGAACATACGTTGCTCCAGTCTACGGTATTCGTTTTTGTATTCTCTGCCAGGTCTCGGTGATGAGGAAGCTCTCCTCCATATTATCGACCATGCTGACGAATTTGTGAAATGGTACGGCAAAACTGAGCGCATCCTTCGGTATGTTGGGGCGGGCAGAGGGGTCGAAAAGCCCGACAATTGCCCTAGGATTTTCTGATTCCTTTTCCAGATAAGGATATTGCACAATGCTCGAACAGCCGGCGCCAAAGGGTGTGGTGACGGCATCACGGCTGATGTTATCGAATCGCGCCAGTGTGAAAAGCCCGGAGAGGACATCAGGCGTGGCGATAAAAGCAATAACTTCCGGATTATCCGCTACCGTGAGTTTGTCCCATCGCTTGAAGACAATATATTTTGCCGGAGCTTTGAAACGGGGCGCTTCCTCCTGCATTTTCTTGACTAGTTCCGGCGATTTTACATAGCGTTCGCCCCTCATCCTGCTCTCGATACCATAGGAAAGAAAATACTCGAAATCAGGAGTAATGCTCTCAGCGAAACCCAGGTATCTTCGTCCGCCGGGACACCCGACTGTCTGTGCGTCGCAGGCAAGAGAATTACCCTGCCGGACATTTACCAGTGCTCCGATAACACAACGCGGTGTTTCTTTGATAGGGGATGGGGCGCTCCCGTCTTTATCCGTGTAATAGAAGGTGAACGGGAGTTCGGCGTCATTGAAGTACTTGTGCCAGAGCAAGAGAAATCTATTCTGAAAATTCTTATTCATATTTACCTCCTTGAAGCTACGTAAGAGAAAAAGCTCGATTCTTCGAGTACTTTATAAAACTTGACAACCTAGTTAAGTTCATTGCTGATAGGGTATTTTTGCCTGTGTATAAGGCTAGGACGCGTTTGATGAGAGGATGGAACTCCTCCGGAAGCGCAAGCAGTGCCCACTCTCCACCTTCTTTCTTGGAAAAGACAGCTCCTTCGGTTAAAAATGCCAGGAGGCGGCAGAGGTTCAGGACTGTGTAAACGGGGTTTTTCAGTGGGTTTTCAAATATGCCCCTCGCATCCGCCATAAGCGACTGGACATAAATCTGACGAGGTATTTCGGGGAAGATTTCCCTTACTGGTTTCCCTAATAGGCAAATTCCTCTCTGTCTGGTTACTACGAAGTGCGCAGGTAAGTCTTCATCGTAATTCTGTGTGTTGAAATCTACCTGCCTGTTCTTATAGCGGTCGTACCAATCGTGAGAGTAGTGAAGCTCAAAAGGGGTTGGATAAGCAAGAATCTTGAGGTCTTTCTCAAGGACAATACTCATCTCGGTACGCTTGGCTACGAGGTCGCTGGAGAGTAGGTGACTGATTATTCTCTTTTTCTGTTTAACCGTCAGTTTATCCCCAACGATTATAAGCAAGTCAACATCGCTTGAAGTTGGATTGAAACAATCCATCGCCAGAGAGCCGTGAAGGTATACGCCTATAAGGTTATCACCTAATACCGATTTAAGAAATGTGGTAAACTCTTCAACCAGATTCCTGATATTTTCGGGGCAATTTGTCCATCCGCAAATCGAACCATTCTGCATGGCTTCTATCGCTCAATTCCGTCACGCGCGTTTACATCTTTCTGGTAGTAATGCTTGACCTCGGTCATCTCCGTGACCACATCGGCGGCATCAATCAATTCCTTGGGTGCGTATCTGCCGGTGAAGATGACTTCAATGCCATCGGGTTTCTGCTTTATAAGCTCCAGCATTTCATCGAGTGAGATAAGGTGGAAATAATGGGCAGTGGTGATTTCATCGAGGATAATAATGTCATACCTGGCGGAGAGCATCGCGGCTTTTGCCTTTCCCAATCCCTCTTGTGCCATGCGGACATCTGCCGGGTCAGGTGGATTCTTGACGTGGATTAAGGTGTCCTTACCGTATTGCTCGATGGTAATATATGCGGGCACCATTCGCGCGGCATCCAGTTCGCCGTAGTGTTGCCCTTTCATAAATTGCCCGATATAGGTCTTCAAGCCGCGTCCCATCGCCCTGAATGCCAGCCCGAGCGCGGCAGTAGTCTTGCCCTTACCGTTACCCGTATAGACATGGACATAGCCCTTTCCGAGTGTATTTCTTAATTTCTCAGCCATTATCGTTTTCTTATATCCGTGAGCCGATAGGAGATATTTTCATCGGCGAGTTTTTGCTGGAGAAGCAGTGATTCATTACTCGCGCAAACGATGGTAAAGGATAGTCCGGAACGCGCCGCCTCAACCGCCGCCTGCGTGACGCCATAGAGATAATCCGTCTTTCTGTTAACCTTTTGCAGAGCCACAACCGCTTCCACGCCAATTGCACCGACCAGCTTTGCGCGGATTAATTGCCTCCGTAATTTGTTCAGGTCAACGCTCTTTGTCCCGCCATTCTGGATATCCGGCACTTCCAGGATGGTGATTTGTCCCACCTCCAATGTCACGATATCTTCAATGCCGGTGACGCCAACATCCTCTCCCTTTTGCGCCAGGCAGGTTGTTATTCCCTTGGCGCCTTTTCCTGTGTAAGTTGTGGCGAATAGCAGTCCGTCTTTCATCACCAGTCCGACTATCTCCCCCTGCTTCATGTTTTTTTCTGCAATCGCCGCCCAGGTGTTGATATTGGTCAGGGCACGTTCGGCAGTATTGGAATATTGCTGAAGCTCCCGGAGAGCTTTCAACACCCAGTTGACACCTTCCTTGGTAATGCGATAACGGGAACGGCCATCCGAGCTTATCCAGCCGTCCTTCTCCAGTTTACTGATATATTCGGAAACGGCTTGTGAAGTCACACCGATGCGCTGGGCGATGTCTTTTTGCTGAACATTGGGCTGATTGGCGGCAATCTCCACGAGAATCTGGAATCGTGTCGCCATGTTTTTATTACGCAGGACCTGTGACATATCTTACCTCTCCGCAGAAATCTGTGTGACCGGTAAGTCTATGGTAGCTTGAAATATCTGATGAGTCAACTATTGACAACTCCAGTGCACTAGTATACAATCAATCCTACTGGATTTTCAATAGAAATGGAAAGGGGTCGCTGGCAGTCACATGAAGAAACTACTCACGTTCGTACTGGTCATCAGTCTTGTTATCGGGATTATTGGGTGTAAGAGCACGGCCAAAGAAACGTCTACGGAAACTGGTACAGAATATGCCACTGGATTCACCATTGAAATACTTGCTAACGGTGTGAAAAAGGTGACCGATGGTGAAAATCAGGCATTGTTATTGGTTCCAAAAGGGAAGAAGCCGCCCTCAGATTATGAGAATCTACCACAGGTCACTGTGCCTGTAAAGAGTGCGGTCATTCTTTCGGTGACCTTTGGTGCGCTGATGCGACCGTTAGAGGTGATAGACAGTGTGGTGGGAAGTGGCACAATGGAGAACGGGTTATATATTGAAGAAATGAAACAGAGATATGCCAGCGGTCAGATAAAATATGTGGGCGGCGGCACGATGGGCGCCCCTGACTTCGAAGCGATACAACTGCTGAAACCGGATATCGTTTTCTGTTCTACCGGATACCCGGATTGGGTGGAATACTACAACAAGCTTAAGAGCATGGGATTGAAGGTTGCTGTTTGTAATGATTATCTGGAAACAGACCCCCTGGCGCGACTGGAGTGGATTAAATTCATCGGGGCTTTCTATAGAAAAGACGAAGTGGCAAACACCTATTTCAATACTGTTGAGGAAAAAATTAAAGCCATACGGGAAAAGACAATGGTTTCCTCTTATTTGCCATCAGTGCTCTGGGCGAGTATTTTTATGGGCACTTGCTATGTTTCCAATGGGGATTCCTATGTCGCTAAAATGATTAATATGGCAGGGGGTGAATACGTATTTAAAGACCTGCCCGGGAGTAATACCAGCAGTATCAGCATCGAGGAGCTTTATGCGCGCGGTAAAACGGCTAATGTCTTTATTTACGCATCAACGCCGCCCTATATCAATTCCATCAAGGAAATCGTGGATAATAATCCTATTCTGGCCGACCTGCCGACAATAATATCCGGTGAGGTGTACTGTTTCCAGCCATGGTACTTCCAGATTTCGGATAGACCCGACGAAATCATCCAGGACCTCGCATACATTTTCCGTCCCGGCCTGTTTCCTGAGCACAAACTGAAACATTTCATGCTATTACCGAAACAATAAAACCATGCCAAATCCTGCTATGAATGCCGTCTCTACTGAGGTCTTTCTTGCTAGGCGCTGGAAAAGGTTTGCGCTGGTACTGGGGCTTTTCGCCGTTGGCGTCTGCCTATTTCTGGTGCTCAATATAATTCTGGGTTCTGTAACCATTCCCCTCGGGGATACAGTCAAGGTAATTTTTGGCGGTGCCGGCTCCGACGAAGCATATTCAGCCATTATCTGGAATATACGCTTGCCCCGAGCACTGGGGGCGGTGCTTGGTGGCGCGGCGCTGGCAGTCTCCGGGTTATTATTGCAGGTGTTCTTTCGTAATCCAATTGTGGGTCCATTTGTCCTGGGGATCTCATCTGGAGCATCTTTTACCGTAGCTCTGGCTATGATGGGGGGTTATCTTCTGGGCGTGACTGTGGTCAGTTCTTTAACGCTCAGCCTGGCGGCTTTTATCGGTGCCCTTCTGGTGATGGGCGTGGTTCTGATGGTTGCCAGTAAGGTACGGGATATCATTACATTGCTGGTTATAGGCTTGATGACCGGGTATGTTGCCAGTGCGCTGAGCAGTTTCCTGATTGCCTTTGCGCAGTCGGAGAACGTGCACCGGTTCGTAATCTGGACAATGGGTAGTTTCTCCGGTTTCCGCTGGGAGGAGGTGCGCCTGCTGGCTATCGTCGGTATTGTGCTCCTGCTTGCCAGTTATCTGCTGGCGAAACCGCTCAACGCTTTTCTCCTCGGCGAAGACTATGCCCGCAGTATGGGCGTTAATGTCAAGAGGTTTCGTTACACAGTGGTCTTTCTTTCCTGTGCCCTCGCTGCCATCGTGACGGCATTTGCCGGACCGGTGGCTTTTATCGGAATGGCGATACCGCACTTGGCGCGGCTGTCATTGGGCACATCGGATAACCGTATCTTGATTCCAGCATCAATCCTTGCCGGGGCAATGATTACCAGCCTCTGTGATTTGCTGGCGCGGATGCTCTTTGCTCCTGTAGAACTGCCTGTCAGCGCTACCACCGCTATTTTCGGCGCGCCGATGGTTATTTTCTTCCTGATAAAGGGAAAGACGACAATATGATTCTACGGACCGATAAACTCACGGTTGGCTATGGCAAAAAGACCGTAGTTGCCGATATCAACGTCATGCTAATGAAAGGGCAGTTTGTCTGCCTACTGGGGCCCAATGGTTCTGGCAAGTCAACCATATTGAAAACGATTGTCCATATTCTGGCACCGCTCGGCGGTGAGGTTTATCTCAACGACCGGGAAATCTCCCGAATGAGTAACCAGGACATGGCGAAAACAACGGCGGTGGTGCTGACCGAACCAATTTCGGCGGGATTACTCACCGCGTATGACGTAGTCATGCTGGGCAGGCATCCTCACACCGGATTCATGGGCAAGCCCACCGTAAAAGACAGTGAAAAAGTCATTGAAGCGTTGAAAATGGTGAATGCCGAGAATATAGCCCAGCGGTATTTCACCGAGCTGAGCGATGGCGAGAAGCAAAAAACCCTGCTCGCCCGGGCACTGGCACAGGAGCCGCAGTTAATCGTTCTGGACGAACCGACCTCGCATCTGGACGCCAGACACCGCATTGAGGTAATGCTCATTCTACGCCAGCTTACTCAGGAAAAGGGTGTGACCGTGATTGCCTCACTCCATGACATCGACCTGGCGATGAAAGCCTGTGATGTGGCTCTGTTAATCAAGGATGAGCACATCCTTGCCTGCGGCACACCGGAAGATGTGTTGAAAGAAGACCTGGTGGCGGAACTCTACGGTATGGACAGGGCGACATTCAGTGCGTATTTGGGCGGAGTTGAATTAAAAGGGAATAAATCCGGCAAACCGGTCTTTGTGGTGGCGGGGGCAGGGAGTGGGGCAAGTGTCTATCGCGCCCTCACCAAGCACGGCTTCTCTATAATTACAGGTGTTCTGGCTGAGAATGACATTGATTTCCACATTGCCACCGCCGTGGGCGCGACTACTGTAAAGAGTCCGGCTTATGATGTCATTTCACAGGATACTTATGCGGAAGCTCTGAAGTTGCTGGACGAAGTCGCGCAGGTTATTGACGCTGGCTTTCCGGTTGGTGCTATGAACCAGCCTAATCTTGACTTGATACGATGGGCGCTCGATGAAGGGAAGACGGTACATACTTTGCGGAGTCAGGCGGAGGCAGAAACGCTCTATGGAGCTAATGCGGCACGGCTGATATTAAGTCTCGACTTTTTTGAATTAATGAGTGCAGTTAGGAAAGTGGTAAAGAATTAGTCAGAGTCGGGTTATTTAGTTTGTGGTGGGCATATCGAACTCTGGCTTTGCCATAGCTGTAAAAATAACTGCTACAATTCCACATGGGAAAAAAGTAATCGAACCGGCAATGGACCCGGCAAGAGCCAGCCCCCAGTATTTTCTTTTCAGTGCATATATACCACCTATGATTCCCAGCAGTCCGAGCAGACCATAGAATACTCCGATGGCTATACAGTAAATTGTCATGAAAGACATAGCGTCTGAAAACTCCTCGGGCGGTATTTCACCAGCTAAAAATAGGCTGCTTTCGGGATTGAATATTGAATTGAATATAAATACCCCAAGGAGAGCAAATCCCAGGTAAAGGAAGCCGAATGCACCGGAGGCAATGGAGAAGATTCCACCCAGTTTGGCTCTTTCCATCTTTCACGCTCCTTTCTGTCTGATGAGACTTTTACATAAGTGAGAAGTTGATTGTGCCTATTTTAGCAGGATAAGCCGATTTGCACAATAGGATTTTTCCTTCTGTCTCTCTATGTTGTCCTTGGCTATCTGACATAATCTACCAGGGATAACTAATATATAAAAACGGAAGGCTGATGTCTATGAAACTCACCGATAAACAAATTGCCGATTATTTCCATAGATGCTTCACCGCAGTTGACGGACTCTGGTTTATGAAAGTTGAAGAAAAGCTCGGATTTGAAAACGCTCTGGAAATTGACCGCGCCGTCTGGGAGGTCTTCCCCAGGATTCAAGCCCGGGAGATGAAAGCCATGCTCGGAGTGGGGAAAGGTGCTGAAGCGCTCCGGACCGCATTCACCACAGCGCTGGATTTGAAGGGCTTTACCTACCGGGTTGAAAATGAAGGCACTGGCTTTAGAGTCGTTATTACACAATGCCCCTGGCATGACACGATGGTGAAGTCAGGCAGGCAAAATCTTTCGGCGCGGGTGGGTGAGGTCATTTGCCAGACAGAATACTCGGTGTGGGCGGCAGAATTCGGTAACACTCTCCGGTTCTCTTTTGAATTACCATACCGTCTTTGCGGAGGCGCTGGCACATGTGTTTTGTGCTTCAAAGAGTAGGTGATTTCCGCCTAAACACGTATTGATTTGTATTCGTCTGGGGTTTATACTGCTAATGGTCGTTTACGATTGCCTTCAATCTCAAGAAACAAATCAACTTCTGGACATTTATATTATAGGGAAAGGAGAGTGCTATGATTTCGTTTAGTCCAAGCGAAGACCAACAAATGATTGTCACCATGGTTAAACAGTTCGCCACGGATGAAATGCGGAAAATTTATCGGCATTGTGATGAAAGTGGCGAAATCCCCGCTCAGATAATTGATAAAGCCTGGGCGATGGGATTCATCTCCAGTGCTATCCCGGAGAAGTACGGCGGCACTGGTGAGGAACATTCAGCGTTGACTGCCTCATTACTTGCCGAGGAACTTGCCTGGGGCGACCTCTCGATGACCATGCATATCCTCAGCCCATCGCTCTTTGTGGTGCCGGTCTTACTGATGGGTACGGAAGAGCAGAAAGAAAAGTATCTACCGGCATTCTGCGGAAATAAAGTTCAGGTAGCAACGGCGGCTCTCATGGAACCACACCTTAATTTCGATGCCAGTGCCCTAACCACAACTGCGGAACGTAAAGATGGTCACTATGTTCTCAAGGGAAGTAAATGTTTTGTTTCTTTGGCGGCGGATGCCTCGGCTATGCTTGTCTATGCTAATGAGGGTGGCAAGACTCAGGGATTCATTGTAGAGAAGGGCGCCGCTGGATTGAAAATTGGCGAACGAGAAAAGAATATGGGCATTAAAGCCCTTCCCACTTATGAACTGACTTTCCAGAACTGTAAGGTGCCAAAGGAGAACAAACTGGGTGGGGACAAAGGGTGCGACTTCAATATCTTGATGAATAGCTCGCGTGTGGCGCTGTCAGCGATGGCAGTCGGGGTGGCAAGAGCCGCTTTTGAATACTCGCGTGATTATGCAAAAACCCGCGTTGCTTTCGGAGAGCCTATTGCTTCCCGTCAGGCGATAGCCTTCATGCTGGCAGAAATGGCAATCGAGATCGATGCTGCGAGGTTGATGGCATGGGAAGCCGCCTGGATGCTGGATAAAAAGAAAGACGCCACTAAGGAAGCCAGCCTTGTGAAGAATTACGCCGATGATATGGTCATGAAGGTTACCGATTGGGCTGTCCAGGTTCTAGGTGGACACGGCTATATCCGTGAGCATCCGGTAGAATTATGGTTCCGAAATGGTCGAGGATTCACTACATTCGATGGCATGGCGATAGTATAGGGGAGGTAAGAGAAAAAATGATTGATTTTGAACTGACTCCAGAGGAATTGAAGGTTATCAAAGATGCTCATGAAGAGGCCGAAAAATTCGCACGTCCTATTGCCCGTTATTATGACGAACATGAGCATGATGAGCCGACTGAATTTATTGAAAGACTGTGGCAGCAGACTCTTCAGGGGCAGGGTGGGAGTATGATTGGTTTAGGTGTCGGTGCGGTACTGAGAATCGAAGAAGCTTGCTGGGGTGATGCTGGTTTGTATCTTACCGCTCCTGGCTCTGGTCTTGGTGGGGCAGCGATCTTACAGAGTGGCACCGCCGATCAGCAGGCAAAATTCCTTACACGTTACAATCAGGGCAATCCTAAATGGGGTGCAATGGCGATGACCGAGCCCGGTGCTGGCTCGGATACTGCTGCTATACAGACAACCGCTGTCCGTGATGGTAATGAGTGGATTCTTAACGGTGAGAAGATATTTATTACCGGTGGCGCGCGTGCATTTAACAATCCTGGTGGTCTGATAGTTGTCTGGGCGACAGTTGATAGAGCTGCTGGTCGTGCTGGTATGAAACCTTTTGTGGTAGAGCAAGGGACACCAGGCATGCGCCTGGAAAAACTTGAGAAAAAACTCGGTATCCGTGCCAGCGATACCGCTGCAATTGTTTTTGATAACTGTCGGATTCCTTATGAGAATATCCTCGGGAGCCCTGAAGTTAGAAGTACAGATTCAGGTAGTACTGCCGGTTTCCGTCGGGCAATGGCGACCTTTGATGCTACTCGCCCTATCATCGCGGCAATGGCGTTAGGTGTAGCCAGAGCCTCGCTTGATTTTGTAAAAGAAGAACTGGAAAAGCAGGGTGTAAAGATTCGTTATGGAGTTCCGAAGTCGAAACTGACTGCCGTCGAACGCGATGTTATGGATATGGAATCTGCCTATAAAGCCGCCAAAATGTTGATGATGAGAGCGGTATGGATGATGAGCCAGTTCAAACCTAATAGCCTGGAATCATCGATGGCAAAAGCGAAAGCCGGGCTGGCAACAAGCCGCATCACCCAAAAAGCAGTGGAACTGATGGGACCATTAGGCTACTCGCGGAAATGGCTATTAGAGAAGTGGATGCGCGATGGCAAAATCAACGATATTTTCGAGGGCACCGGGCAAATAAATATGCTTGTGGTCGCGCGCCGTGTCCTCGAGTTCTCCAGCAGGGAATTGAAATAAAGCTTTAACGGATTAGTGTCAAAATCGGGGGTACTATTTTGAGTACCCCCGATTCCTTTTCTGTTCTGAATTTTGGAGGCACTAGTATCTTCACGGTTTCCCTGCCTCTAACCTCACCGGGATGCCCCTGTTTGCCAGGAATTTCTTAACATCTTTAATTGAGTAAGTACCATAGTGAAAAATGCTGGCAGCAAGTACAGCGTCTGCTTTACCTGCGGTGAGTGCCTGAAAAAGATCGTCAGGAGTGCCGGCACCACCGCTGGCGACTACGGGTACGGTGACGCTTTCGGAAATAGCACTTAACAGCTCTATGTCATACCCTGTCTGAGTACCATCGGCATCAATGCTGTTCACCACTATCTCACCCGCACCCAACTCTACCGCCTGATGTGCCCACTCTATTGCGTCCCTCCCGGTGCCGCGTCCGCCGTCTGCTCCCGTGTGAGTGAACACTTCCCAGCGAAGAGGAGTGGAACCGATGACTCTTTTGGCATCCATACCCAGAACAATGCATTGACTGCCGAATCGGCGTGCTCCTTCCGTAATAAGTCTTGGGTTTAGAACCGCGGCGGTATTTATCGAGACCTTATCCGCGCCCACCTGAAGCATACTGTGCATGTCTTCCACTGTCCGGAGTCCACCTCCGACGGTGAGGGGAATAAATATCTGGCTGGCAGTATGTTCTACGACTTCCCGCATGATGGAACGGTTATCGCTGGAGGCAGTAATGTCATAAAAGACCAGCTCATCAGCACCTTGTTCGTTGTAGAAACCCGCGAGTTCTACGGGGTCACCGGCGTCACGGAGGTCACGGAATTTCACGCCCTTGACGACCCGCCCGGCTTTCACATCAAGACATGGGATAATGCGTTTGGTAAGCATCTTACATAACTCCACCGGTCACCAATTCATGTTGAGATGGGAGTTGCTTGCAGAAGTTACTGATGATAGGCTCACTGCTATTGAGACTCGGTTTCATGGTCACCTCTTCTCTCCCGCCATTTTCATAAAATTGTCATACAGTTTCAGCCCCCACTCGCCACTTTTTTCTGGGTGAAATTGGGTAGCGACCAGTTTACCCTGTGCTAGAACACTGCAGAACGAGATGCCATAATCTGTAGTACCGATGACTGCCACGTTGTTCTCCGGGACGGCGTAATAACTATGGACGAAATAGAAATTCGTATTATCCGGGATACCTGCGAAAACGGGATGATTCTTGAGTTGTTTAACCTGATTCCATCCCATGTGTGGTATCTTTACGCCTTCGGATAGTCTCCGTACCCTACCGGGGATAATACCTAGACATTTCTGCTCCCCGCCCTCTTTGGTAGTTGATAGTAGGACCTGTAGCCCGATGCAAATACCCAAGAAAGGCCTATTTTCAGCGATATATTGTTTAATTGGTTTGGTAAGGGCAAGCTTCTCTAAGCTTTTCATAGTATCGCCGGCAGCGCCGACTCCCGGTAAGATGACGGTATTAGCGCTGAGTACATCAGCCGGTTTCTGACTTACCCGGTGGGAGTAGCCGAGTAATGTGAGCGCATTAACAACACTACGCAGATTGCCAGCGCCATAATCAATAACTATTATCATCTCACCATAACCTCAGCAACTTCTTCATAGGTAGACGCTTCATTAGAGCAGTTGGGCACACGGACGGGTGTCTCGGCTACCTGACAGAATCACACTTCAGGGGTTTTTATTTCAGGGCATCTTGTCGGATACTACCATACAGAAAGTAAAAATGCACGTCCAGCATCTGATACACCATCAATGTTCAATAAGTCAATTCTGGCGGTTGAATTTCATTTAATCTCCATCGACAGCTCATGTGAACAGAGCCAGATACCAATTAAGGATTTCCTGTCCGTAGATAAGAGCCGCAAATGCCCCAAGAGCGAGGAAGGGGCCAAAAGGAATAGCGTCCTTTCGTGATCTCTTTTTCAATACTAGCAGCATAATTGCTATCAATCCGCCTGATAAAATCCCCAGAAAAAGACCTACGAAGACGCGTGGATAGCCGGTCATCAGTCCGATAAGCCCTGCCATCTTCACATCTCCCCATCCCATTCCTGTACGTGAAACCAGCGCGGGTAACATGAGAATGGCAAAACCAACCGCGCCTCCGAGTACCCCTTTATAAATATCAAATTCCGGTAAAAAGAAACCGACAATGAGGGCTATGACAGCGGCAGGATAGATAATTACGTTGAGGATGAGTTTGTGTTGCAGGTCGATAAATGCCAGCACGAGGAGAATGCAGGAATAAAGGGCGATGAGAAAGAATTTATAGTCCAGTCCATAGCGCCAGAACAGAAAGGCAAACAGAATACCGGTGACTAACTCAACCCATGGGAGACGTTGCGGAATCCGGGCACCGCAGTAGCGACATTTCCCGCGCAACCATATATAGCTGACCACAGGGATGAGGTCCCAGATTTCAAGGGGATGCTGGCAGGCATCACAGTGGGAGGGAGGATAAGCCAGTGATTTCTTTGCCGGGAGACGGTCGATGCATACATTCAGGAAACTGCCGACCACCAGCCCGAACATGCCGGAAAATACTATCCAGAAAATGGTCATGTTACTCCATTTGTAATGATACTGCTCTCGTGTTTGATGTAATTAAAATTTCACCTGCCAGACAGGCGAGGGTCACTTCTTCGGTTTGGGTTTACTATTCTCCGTATCGTTGTTATTTTGCTTCTTTTTTGTTGGCTCTTCCGTCCTGCCGAAGTCACGCAGTTTCTCTGCCAGTGCCACAAGCCGTTTTTGTACGCGGTCGTTGATAGAATCCGGCGGAAAATTGCCGCTCTTACGCCGCTTGCCCGCCTTAATGCCCGTCAGCACTTCGATACCCTCTTCGATTGTGCTCACTGGGTAGATGTGAAACTTGCCTTTCTGGATGGCTTCGGCGGCCTGTTCTTTCAGCATCAGGTGTTTGATATTGCTCGCCGGGATGAGGACGCCCTGCTTACCGTTCAAACCGCGAGCACGGCAAATTTCAAAATAACCTTCAATCTTTTCGTTGATGCCGCCGATTGCCTGAACCTCGCCTTTTTGATTAACCGACCCGGTGACGGCAATGCCCTGTTTGATGGGTGCTTCAGCGAGATTGGAAAGCAGAGCGTAGAGCTCGGTACTTGAAGCACTATCGCCATCTACCTCATCATAGCTCTGTTCAAAGACGATACGGGCAGAGAGTGATAGGGGAATGTCATGCGCGTACTTCTCGACAATATGACCATTGAGAATCATCATGCCCTTAGTGTGAAGCCGTCCACCAAGCCTTGCTTCCCGTTCAATGTCCACCACACCTTCTCGTCCCACACCCAGACTGGCAGTGATGCGGTTGGGTCTGCCGAAGGCGAAATCACCGAGGTCGATGACTGACAGTCCGTTAACCTGCCCCACCACCTCACCTTCGGTGTCAATCATCAGGGTTTTCTTGTTTATCATTTCATTTATGCGTTCCTGAATAAGATTACTACGATAGACTTTCTGCTCGATGGCTTTCTGGATGTGTTTTGCCTGAATAAGACGTGATTTGTCTTCGGTTGCCCAGAAGTTCGCCTCGCGGATAATATCGGCGATGTCCTTGAAGAGGGTGGAAAGTTTTTCCTGGTCATCAGCCAGGCGGGAACTGTACTCCATAATTTTGGCGAGGGCATCATTTTTCAGATGTTTCAACTTCTCATCGCGACAGATACGGCAGATAACGGCGGCATAGTCCTTTAGATTATCTTCCGTCCGGTCCATGACACTATCGAAGTCCGCCTTGACTTTGAATAATTCTCGGAACTCAAGGTCGGCTTGAAGGAGCAGGAAATAAAACATCGGTTCTCCGATGACCACTACCTTGATATCCAGTGGGATTGGTTCGGGACGCAGGCTCTTGGTGGCGACATAACCCAATCGCTCACTGATTTCTTCGATTATGAGCTTGCCGTCGCGGAGGGTGCGCTTAAGTCCGTCCCACGATTGGAAATTGTTGAGCAGGTCTTCAATGCGCATTACCAGGAAGCCGCCATTGGCGCGGTGGAGACTGCCGCTTTTAATCATCGTGAAGTCGGTATAGAGCGCTCCGAACTGGGTCTCTTTCTCAATGCGTCCGAATAGGTTATTAAAGGTTGGATTAAGTTCAAGGATTACCGGTGCGCCCTTGAGTTCTGAGTTGTCCACGATGACATTCACATCGTATTTCGTAAATGCCTGTTTCTGTGAAAATGCCTGCATTGCCACCCAGGGGTCCGGATTATTATCCTGTTTCTTTTCGGCTTTGAACTGGTTGTAGTTATCGATGATGTCCTGTTCAACTTCCTTCAGAAATCCGACTACCTGCGGTAGTTTTTTATACTTGCCTTTCAGTTCCGCAAAGAGGAAATCAATAGCAAAATCAGCAACCTGACGGTCGTTATCTTCTAACTGTTTTTCAACATTGCCCTCTTCTGCCTGTAGCTCCATGACTCGGTCTTTAAGTTCTCGCGTGAGTTCTTCGCGTTGTTTGAGTAGTATGTCCTTCTGTTCTTGAGGCAATTTTTCATAATCTTCCTCACTCAGCGGCTGGTCGCCAGAAGCCGGGATGAGGATAAGTCCCATCTGTGATGCTTTGAGGAGCAAACCTTTTTCTTTAGCGCGTTTGCTGAGAGCCTGGAAAACGCTTTCGCGCTTCTTGTTTAATACCTCGATAAATTCAGCACGGCGGTCGGTGTACTCCTTGCTTGTAAACGCTTGTGCCAGAGCGCGTTTGGCATTTTCGATAACACGTTTCATATCTTTCTGGAGTTCCAATCCCATGCCGGGTGGAACACGCAGGGCTTTAGGGCAATAAGGGTCTTTGAAATTATGCACATAGCACCATTCGGGCGGGGTGTTCTGTTTTGTAGCAAGAGAGTCGAGAAAAGACTTGATGACAGTAGTTTTGCCGGTACCTGCCTGACCAGCGACAAAGATATTGAAACCCGGTTTCTGTATGTGCAAGCCGAATTTAAGCGCCTGCAGTGCTCTATCCTGCCCGATAATGCCTTCATACGGGTCAAGGTCACGGGTGGATTCGCAACTGAACATGGTTGGATTGCACTTCAAACGGACCTGCTCCGCCGTCAATTCTCTGACCATTCAATGCCCTCCTGATGCGTAGTGGGGATAAAATTAACTTATTGTAGCAGATAATTGAACGGGAATGTAGAGGACATTCTTGATGCATTCGTCAGAGCAGAGCTAGGAATTGTTCTTAATACTCAGAATGAACAGAATGAGGCGAGCCAATCAACTACCTTTTAACCACGAGCTTTTTAACTGCCTGTCCCAGACCATCGAGGGTGAGTGGGTACATAGGGAAGAGTTTTTGAATGGCATAAATAGTTGGTGCACGCCACCATGCATCCTTCTCTTCGGGATTCAGCCAGACAATGTGTGTGAAATGCCGTTCGATACGTTCCAGCCAGTCTATCCCGGGAGTCCGGTTTTTTGTGTAACGGTTGATGGAACCATTCCTTTCTGTTAGTTCCCAGGGCGCCATATTAGCGTCGCCGACAATCACCACTTTGTAATCCGGCGTGAGGGTCTGCAGGAGGTGGTCGGTGCTGACTTCTTCTCTTGTTTCCATGTTCTTAAAAACATCGTCGTAAATACAATTATGGAAGTAATAGTATTGGAAGTCCTTGAAATGAGTACTGGTATTCGCCGCCGTGAATAGCAGACTACACAGATGGGCGAAAGGGTCCATAGAACCGCCGGTATCCATCAGGAGGAGTAATTTAATGGCGTTCTTCCGTTCCCGACGCCAGACAAGTTCTAGGTCGCCGACATTCCTGGCAGTGGCATCAATCGTTTTATCCAGGTCAAGCTCATCTTCTGGCCCGATGCGGTTGAGTTGCCGCAGTTTCTTGAGTGCCATTTTTACCTGGCGGACATCGAGGGTGAGGTCACTGCGATAATTGCGGTAAAGCCGGTCGCCTGCAATTTGAACGGCAGTGCGGTTGCCTCCATCCCCTCCAATCCGGATAGCAGCAGGATGTTCCCCGCCGTGTCCGAAGGGAGACCTACCGCCACGTCCAATCCAGTAGTTGCCGCCATCATGGGCTTCATCCTGCTCGGCAAGGCGCCTTTCGAGTTCTTTCATGAGCTCTTCCAGCGTGTCGGCAGTATAACCAAATGGTAAGTCCTGGTTAATGGCTCTGCGTGTAAAGGGGTCGTTCAACCATTTCAAAACATCGTCAGTGATTTCGGCCATTGATTCCACACCCTTGAAATACTCCTGAAAGGCGACATCATAATGGTCGAAATAGGTTTCACTTTTGATGAGCAAACCGCGTGCCAGATAATAGAACTCATCCAAGGTGGTGATATACCCACGGGCGAGCGCTTCCATCAGTGTCATCCATTCGGTAATGGAGATCGGGACTTTATGTTTTTTGAGCGCGTAGAAAAAGCCTGTGAACATCTTACTTACGGCAGTTGTTTACGCAGGACGTAGGCATCGTCCTTCTTTGCCATGTAATTATTTATGAAGTAGTCATAATCAACTTCTTTTTTCAGTAGAGCGCCGGCGAATGGGATGTTTTTCGCAATCTTGTCCGTAGGTGTGTCGCTGGCAAGAAGTACTTTTATCCAATCGACCAGTTCGCTGGTGGATGGTTTTTTACGGAATTCCTCGATGTCACGGAGGGCATAGAAAGCTTTCATAGCTTCCCGTAATAGTCCGTCTTTGAGGCTAGGGAAATGCACGGCGACAATCTGTGCCATGAGTTCCGGGGTGGGAAATTCGATGTAGTGAAAGACGCAACGCCGCAGAAAGGCATCCGGTAGCTCCTTCTCAGCATTGCTGGTGATAACAGTGATAGGACGATTTTTAGCAGTAATGGTCTCGCCGGTTTCAGGAATAAAGAAGCTCATCTCATCCAGTTCGTTGAGCAGGTCGTTCGGGAATTCGATGTCCGCCTTGTCGACTTCGTCAATGAGGAGGATAACCTGCTCTGGAGATGAGAAAGCCTGTCCCAGTTTACCGAGCTTTATATACTGTTTGATATCTGAGATATTTTTATCGCCGAACCGGCTATCGTTCAGACGCTGGACGGTGTCATAGACATACAAGCCTTCTTGGGCTTTGGTAGTCGATTTTATGTTCCAGACGATGAGTTTTTTCTTCAGGTCTTTGGCGATGCTATGGGCAAGCAAGGTCTTGCCTGTGCCCGGCTCGCCGCGAATGAGAAGTGGTCTACCCAGAGCGATGGCGATATTGACAGCGTTCCGCAATGCCTCTGACGTGACATAATCCTGGGAGCCTTTGAACTGGTTGAAACCATCATTTTTCACCGCTATTCTACCTCCTGGAGATGCACACCAGTTCAAATTATACTGGCAGTGAGGATATAAGGGCAAATTCCGCCGATGCGTTAACCTATGCATAGGGAAAGCCAGAATCATGCTTTCGCTTGTCATGCTGAGTGAAACGAAGCATCTAGTTGCCAGTAGAGACTAGATTCTTCGGTCGCTGTGCGTCTCAGAATGACATCAGTGTTGTTTGAAGAAGTGAGACTTTCAGGTGGTACACAGGAAAATTATTACGTTGAGCACATAGGTAGAATAAACGATTTTGTTTCCATTCAGATTATATGTTAATACTCACACGTAGTCATCGGGATCATTGTCCAGTGATGCGTACAAATATTTGATACCATTTGACTTTTCTATATAGTGAAAAACACCCTACAAAAAACAAAGGGATTTTTGCCCTTCCATGCGTATGTTTATTTATGAAGTTGGGGAAAGAGGCATGATACCAATTGTTCATCAATAGTTCTGCCTACGTATTGGTCATCTATATTGTAGGAGCTGCCGAGTAGTTTCTTATAATGTCCCGGGGAATTTATGTCCAAGTTGACGATATAGAGCGACACCTTGCTATCGGGAGCATTTTCCCCCAGAAAAAAGCGAAAGGAAAGGTCAGTTTCGGGTAATGAGTAGCCAATACAAATAATCCTGCTTGCAGACCGTATCGCTTGACCTGCAAGTCCCCAGATAGTTCGGATAGTCTCGTGCTGAAAATATGATGATTTCTCTATTACAGGCGGAACTAATAGAGGGATTTTATCAGAGACATATCTCCTTTCTATTTCAGGCAATTTGTCGTCTTTTGGAAGTTTGCCCCCCCACTCTGGTAAATAGTGATAGTAAATGGTCTCCCCGGTAGCCTCTGATGCTCCAGAATAATACCAATTTATCGAGCCGTGTAATTTATATAATTTACATGAGTCCTTCACTGAACCTGCCCAATAAACATCTCCTCTTCTGCTACCAGCATTAGTCATCGGGACTGGATAGATATCATCTAAGTACAAGCGCCTATCTTTTCCTTTATTATCCTTGTCTATCGTAATAGATAATATTGCACTCTCCAAGAGTGTATCGTAGTTGAGGGTGATAATGCTTACCCTGCGCTCATGGCACTGCTGCAACAACTTTTGAAGCCATAGTGGACAATTTTGACACTGACGTAAAGCTTCATCTGTTTTCGCTGACAGTACTCTTTTTATACTCTGTGTAAGCTCAAGAAAAAGCGCTTTGTTCCTTAAGTTCTCAGGTTCAGATAACCAAGGATGAGACTGTGATAAATAAGTCATCCAGTGCTCAATATTGTCACCAGGAACATTCGGGATATTACTTCTAAGTTCATCACTCAAATCTATAAGCAGGGGCATTACCGATGAGATAGCTCTGGAAAATCCAGCTCCCAGCAATATTACGTCGTTGGTCTGATACTTCATAATATTCATTCAGGTAAAATATATCAATAATAGCAATACAAAGCAAATTCGTTGAATATGTGGCTAAAAGCAGGCTATTGAAGCGGCAAAGGTTGCACTTTGAGTACAGACTTTCTGGTGACTCGACTGTTCGGTTGTGGTTTGGGGAGAGTAGAGAGTACAATAACTACTATGATTATTGAGATTGTCAGGGCTAACGAACATCATATAACAGAATTAGGGAATTTATGGATGGAATTCATGCGTTACAGTCACGAGATTGACCCCGTTTTCACACCCCATGATGGTACAATTCCCATTTTTATAAAAGAATATCTTCATCCGGCAATGGAAGCAGAGAATAGCCTTGTGCTGGTAGCCTTGGATGAGGGAAACGTCGTTGGTTATTCTTATTCACTGATAATTGAGACGTCGAATCTGGAAGACCGGGTGAAGTACGGCTGTATTCATGATCTATTTATTACCGTCGCACATCGCCGAAAGGGTATCGGCGAGAAAATGCTTGGTGAAATCATGAAGTGGTTTTATTCAAACGATATCCACCGGATTGAACTAGATGTTATCGCGCAAAATCAGGTCGCTTCTTCATTCTGGAAAAAACATGGATTCAGAGATTTCAAGCGTACTTTATACCGTCATTTATAGACAGCCATTTTTGATCAGGTGGAGATTCAAGGCGTCATTCAGAAGGCAGGACGTACTCTTAATGCTCAGACATGCACTGAGACTTCGGCGTGAGCTCAGTCGAACGCTTGTCGAAGTGATGACACCTTGTGGTTACTGTGGTTCGAAGAACTCTTTATCTAGGTCGCCATCATTTGAATAGCCGCGCTCTTCCCAGTAGCCCCGGTAATTCGTGTCATTGGAAAGCTCGATTTCTGTTACCCATTTTGCCCATTTATAACCCCATTTGCTCTCGGCGACCACCTGGAAGGGGAAACCTCGCTCGGGTGGAATGGTAACGCCATTCATCTTGTAAGCCAGGATGATATTTTTATCGATAACGTAGTCAAGCGGGAGAGCGGTTGAATAGCCATCATAAGAGCGTAAGATGACCACTTTGGCTTCGGGTTTGACACCAGCCGACTGCAGCAGGTCTTTTATATAAATACCTTCCCAGAGAATCGTCACACTCCAGCCTTCGACGCAGTCGAGCGTTATCACTTTTTGTTGGCTCTGGTGCTGTTCGATAACCTCATTGTAAGTAAGGGAGCGAGGATTATTTACGAGCCCTTTAATGGTTAGCCGGTATTTCTCCTTGTCAATGTACTGTGGACCGGCAATGGAATTATCGCGGAAATCATTGATAGAGGAGAGATTTTCGCCCTGATATTCTTTGATTTCAATCGTTGCCACGTCCGGTACCCCCTTTTCATCAATCCTGGAGGCGCATTCACTGACGCCCAGAGCCACCGCCCCACCCAGTAAAGAAAAAAGGAGGACCGTGATTACAGCTGTTCTGGCTTTCACGGGAGCCTCCCTATCGGTTACTGTTAGACGCTAACAACTTCTTTAACTTCCGGCAACTTCTGCTTGAGCAGGCGCTCAATGCCCATCTTCAGGGTCATGGTCGACATGGGGCAGCCGCCGCAGGCGCCGGTCAGGCGCACGCTGACAATTCCGTCCTTAACACCCACCAGTTCCACATCGCCGCCGTCTGCCTGTAATGCCGGTCGAATCTGGTCAAGCACTGCCTTCACATTTTCATTGGTCATGGTATGCCTCCCGTGTGTATTCATTGTATATCAACCAGTTTGTATATTACAGGGTATCGGGTTTTCTGTATGCGACTTATGTCGCACTGACGGTGGATGATGTTTAACAATGGGGCAAGTAAGATAGCCTTCCAAAAACAACTTGCTAATTGTGGAAATGAATGCTAGTATAATATCAACCTGATGGTGAATGCGAGGTTATAGAGATGAGTACAAAAGCAAAAAAAGCCACTTTCAACTTGCATATTGATGTTCTTGATGCCCTGAATGAAGCGATGTCGCAGGGGATTGCGCCCAGCAAGAATGCTCTTGTGGAGCAGGCACTAATAAAAGAACTCAATGAGTTAAAACGGCAGACAAGGAAAGTTCAATGGCAGAAGGCGGCAAAGGACCCATTATTTCTAAAGGATGTCGCTGATGTTGAAGCGGATTTCAGATATGCCGATGCTGAGACTACGGGGATTATGGACAAATGATAGCTTTGCAATGGGCTGTGATAGAAGCTAACCTTAACCCGGTGGTAGGAGCGGAGCAAAAAGGTTTACGTCCTGTATTGATAGTCAGCAATGAAGAGTACAATCAGTCTATTTCGAATGTAACAATTCTTCCGTTAACTTCGACTCAACGCCGTCTATATCCCTCTGAGGTTCTCTTGAGCAAAGGGAAAGCAGGACAACCTCTGACGTCGATTATCATGGCTCATCAAATCAGGACGATATCCAAGAAGCGGCTGGGAAAACTGCTGGGGTATCTGGACGATCCTCAGATTAGAAGCGAAGTGCGTCAGGCTATTAAAGAGCACCTGGATTTGGACTGACACTGGAGAAGTATTGGTTGCCAAAGATTGACCGTACTCAAATCCTCAAACAATCGCTCATCTTCTCTGGACTGCAGGATGAAGAAATTACGGAGCTGGCGCGCTTGTGTTCGGAGAAGCGTCTAGCGGCTGGTGAGTATGCATTCTGGGAAGACGACTCGCCCGACTGGTTTTATCTGCTCGCTGAAGGCAAGGTTAAGGTTGTTAAGCACTCTTCAACCGGTAAAGATTTCATTATCGCCTTCTTTGAACCGGGGGAAATATTCGGCGAGGTGGCTGTTTTTGAGAACCGTCCTTACCCGGCTTCTGCACAGGCAGTAGTAGACAGCGTTGCGCTCGGTATCCGGCGGGGAGATTTCCTGAAATTCCTCTCGCGGCGACCGGAGGTAGCGCTCAGAATCATCAATGTGCTCGGTGGGCGACTTCGCACGGCGTCCGGTCGTTTGCGTGACCTGGCTGGGGAAAGAGTGGAACAGCGCCTTGCCCGCACTTTGCTGATGCTTTCATCCAAGCTGGGACCGTCTTTACCATTCACCCGTCAGGATATTGCGGATATGGCGGGTACTACCACCGAGACAGCCATCCGATTTCTCAGTGGTCTCAATGCACGTAAAATTACCCGCTCCGCGCGCGGCAAAATCGTGATTCTGGACGAGTTAAAGCTAAAGCTCCTTGGTGAAGGACCACCACCGCTCTAGGGAGCGGAAGTTCCAATAACTAATAATCAAATATCAATTACTCCCCGATATTTTTCTTGATACTTGTTACTTTCTCCCCTGTATGACCTATATCATAGTCTACCCGCGTTTTCTCCTCTAGAATGAGTATGTAATCGATAGGAAACCTGTGAGGAAAGGGGGTGGTGATGATGTTCAGCAAGTGTCCCGGTCAGGATATGAGAAAACTCAGAGTGGAACTCTACAAATGCCCCAGTTGCCATGCGGAAGTGGAAATTTTTTCCGATGAGACCAGAGTCCGCTGTCAGAAATGCGGCACGATGGTTTTCAAAGAGAGACTGCCTTCTTGTATTGAGTGGTGTGCTTCGGCGAGGCAGTGTCTGGGGGAAGAACGCTGGAAGCAAATCATTGGTGAGGACAAGCCCGTATCTGAAAAGAAATCGGTTGAGGAGGTAAGGAAATGACCGTTAGAACTGTGAGAAAAATCGTCAAGATAGATGAGGAAAAATGCAATGGTTGTGGTGCCTGTGTGCCTCGGTGCGCGGAAGGCGCACTGAAGATTATCGACGGTAAGGCGCGTTTAGTCAGCGAGGTATATTGCGATGGACTGGGCGCTTGCCTGGGAGAATGTCCGATGGGTGCTATTATAATCGAGGAGAGGGTTGCCAAAGAATTTGATGAGGAAGCCGTCGAGCGTCATCTCCATGAAGAAGATCAAGGGGAAGAGACTCTAGTTTGTGGCTGTCCCTCAGCCCAGGTGCAAGAATTAGGTGGGCACATTGCAGGTTTATATGAGCAGACAGTTCATCAGCCTTCGACTCTGCGGCATTGGCCTGTACAATTGACTCTAGTCCCGGTAAAGGCGCCTTTCCTGCACGAGGCGGATGTATTACTGACGGCGCACTGTGTGGCATTTGCTTATGGTGGTTTTCACCATGACTTTCTGAAAGACCATGCCTTGTTGATTGCCTGTCCCAAGCTCGATGACATCGAGGCGCATCTGGGCAAACTGACCCAGCTGGTGGCACATTCCGGATTGAAAAGCCTGACGGTATTGCATATGGAAGTGCCCTGCTGTTCCGGCTTGGTATATCTGGCAAAGAAAGCCATCGAAGCCAGCGGCAGAAAAGTACCGTTGAAAGAAATTACCATCGGTGTGTGCGGCGACATAATAGAATGATTATTATTTAAAACCGTATCAGTCAGGGGAGGGTTTCGGCTCTCCCCTGTGTATTTGCCTCGAATTGCGCAATTGCCTGCAGTAATATACTATTGTTTTAGCGGAATTAATGATGTGAGGAGGGATCGATGCCAGTCAAGAAGGCGACAATTGTAGAATCACCCATCGGACGGAATGCAATAGACACGGAAGGCGCGACGATAGCCGGCGTTAGAATGGATGTCCAAAAAGCTTATGCCGGTATCCCGCTACTATTACAGAAATACATTAATGACTCTAACGCCGAAGCATGGACAGAGATAAAAAACAAAACAGATTATATCTATAACAACCTGGGCTACGTATTGGTGACGCTTGATGATGAGTCCGGGTTTGCCCACGAAATCCAACGTCAGGTAAAAGTCGGCAAGAAGGTTTTCTTCAAACCCAATCTCGTCACCCCAGGTGGTATCAGCCCGATATCACATGGTCCAGGCCAGGGTGATACTACCTGCACCGAATGGCCGTTTATGGCGGCTCTAATGCGCTGGTTTCACGATAAACTGAATATTGAGTATTCTGAGATGGCAATTGGTGATGCTGCCAGTTCTGTTTCAACTACTGCCGTTATCTACAGCCAGTATTATAGTAAAGGGCGGAAAATTACTAATGAAGCGATGTTTGAGGGGCGGAGTGGTGGCTTCTATGGGGGATATGGTTTTTACTTTGCGCGGAAATATCTCGCTGAGTGTCATCCAGCCGGTCATCAAGATAATCCGATGAATGGCTACGAAGAGAGTATCAATGGGAAATATTTACCGCCAGGGAGAGCCGGGAACCGCCTGATGGTATACGACTTGAACCGCATCAATGCGCCGTCAAAAGGTAGAACAGTACCGGTGCCTCAGGGCGCTAATTTTAAGGAAGTCACTTTACACAAGGCAATCCTTGGCGGCGACCCTAAAAACCCGAAGGATATGAAAGACTACCCCGGTTGTGTCCTCTTAAATGTTCCCAAATTTAAGATTCATTCGCAGGACCTGCTTACCAATGCAATAAAGAACCTGGGCATTGGTCTCTATCCGCAAGAAGCGCCTTCGGATGACCATCCCAGAGGTACTCACTGGAAATACGGTTACCCGTTCAAGCGTAATCCCGGATTGAAAGCACTACTACCGCATCAGACCTGGTTGCCTGAAATTGATGATAAAACCATGTTACCGTTGCGCAACAAAAAGGGCGAATATATTTTAAAGAAGACCAAGGGCTTCCCCGGCACTCAGGCGGATGTTATCCGTGCCACCCAGAATCAGGGAATTTATATGCTGTGTATCGTTGATGCCGTTGAAGCTATCAATAATAGTCATACGGGTGGGGGGATGGGTATCCGTGTCAATGAGGGTTTTGTCTGGGCGTCGCTCGATTGTGTAGCGATGGATACATTCTGCGCCCGCTACGTATTTAAAACCATTCCGATGGCTGAAGGGCGGCGACTGCAGAAAGAGAACGACTGGAACACCGAGTTTGTGCACCGTGTCCCCGCCGCCAAAATTGAAGGTAATAGTATTATCACCGGTGAAGATTATGATTCGCCGCTTTTCCGCTACAACCTGTACAAGTATTGTGAAGAGCGGGGTGTCGGACAGCAGAATTATCATGTGGTTGGCTGGGATACAATCACGAACTCGCCATTAGCTTCCGTGGAAGGACATCTCGGCAGGATTGAAGGCGGCAGGTTTGAGGAGATAATAGAAAAAGAGATGTGGCATAACCCGGGTTCTTTCTTATGGGATTTACAGAAGACGGCGCTGACCTATATACAGGCGCATGATAAACTGTACGGTACCACGGTTTACAGAGAATTCATGGATGCCTTTGACGAAAATGGTGATGGTGTTATTGACTATGACGAAGTCGGCAAGAAGGGACAATGGGGATCGACAACGCGTGCCGCCGCTTATTCCGCCCACCTGAGAGCCGATGGGAAATTCGGCTTTTTAAAAGGCGCTTTCATTTCCCGAATTTTCGGTTTGAAGTGCACTAGAAAAGACTGGAATGCAGACGGGCACGATTTCTACGCAAGCTCCCGATTAGCACAATCAGTTGTGATGGCGTTTCAGATGTCGCGCGCAGGTGCGGAAGTACCCGACCCCTTAAATCCACCTGCTACATTTGGTCAAGGAAAGTGGCCCAGCTGGAAGTTTGTCAATTACATGTCGACTAATTCAGCCATATACGGAATGGCTTTTCCAAGGCGTGTTGACCTGACGGGTCTTTATGGCACGGCATTCCAATACGCTGATAAATCTCAGAATGGGAGTGGTTATACCGGCAAAGTTCCTTTTATGAGCAATCCCGACTCGATAACAAAATATCTTGCGGACGTCGCCGAAGGAAAAAGACAACCGCTGGATTTTGTGCTGTATGTACCGCCGGGATTTGGTAGATTTGGGGAGCAGAGCATTCCCAACGTACAGGAAACTGACGCCCCGAAGAGAATTCTTACTGCCAGTTTCATGGGTGGGAAAGAACAGTGGCAGATTTAGATTAGTTAACATCAAACATAATAGAATAGGTTCGCTGAGGATGTTTGTGTTGCTCCATTATACAGAGCATGGACATTAAGCCTTCTTGTTGACAGCGACAGGCGATTTATTCTATTCTCAACTATCGGCAAGTCATTTCGAGGGGTTATCTAGTGACGGTTCTCTATATTGCTATCGCCTTGATTTGCGCCTACTTGCTCGGCTCTATACCCACCGCCTACATCGTCGGCAAGTTACAGAAGAAGACGGACATCCGGTCAGTCGGCACCCGGAATATGGGGGCAATGAACGTCTTCTATGAGGTGGGGTTCTGGTGGGGACTAGTAGTGCTGTTGGGCGATGTTGGGAAGGGTGTCGCGGCGATGGCAATTGCGGAGGCATTGAAAGTCCACGAATATGTCTATCTGCTTTCGGGAATTGTCGCCGTGCTTGGTCACGGTTTTCCCATTTTTCTGGGCTTCAAGGGTGGAAAGGGTGGTGCTACCTCCATTGGTGTGCTCATCTACCTGATGAAACCGTGGGCAGTGCTGATAAACGGCGGACTCTTCGCCTTACTGTTCTTGATTACACGCGCCCCAACCATTAGTTACAGCCTGGCTTTTATATGCTACCCATTCATTGCCTGGTATATGTTCGACCACAAGTGGGAATGGATTGTATTTACGGTGGCGCTTCTGCTGATACCATTTATCAGATACGTGCCGCGCATCAAAGAGATGCGGGACAAGGCAGGCAACTGGCGCCGTGTTTTCCAGCGCAAAAGTGTAGGCGACCGGTTCTAGCCGCACGACGCCAGTCGATTATTCGTCTTTAGATTATCAGGCTGCTAACTCTTTGCCGGGAAAACAATGACCGCTGTGCCGGGTGTGGTCTTCTCGCCCTTGCCGTTTTGGACCCAGATTTCTGCCTCGACGACATGGTCTTTGCCATCGACGTACTTCTTGGTCACTTTACCAGTCATGGTAATGTTGTCGCCCGGTACATCCATACTGCGGTAGCTGGCGCTGTATTTCTTGATGCGACCTTTTTCGCCAACCCAGTCGCTGAGCATTTGTCCCAGCCAGGCGGCTTTAAGAGTACCGTGAATAATCAGACCTGGTAGCATGTTTGCTTTAGCTATATTTTCGTTGTAATGAATCTCGTAGTAATCGCCATAAGCCCCAGCCCACATTACGAGCTGTCTCGGTGTTGCATTCTTCATTAACGGTGGGACAGGCGAGTCAACTGCAATATCTTCCCAAAAACGCTGTTCAGCCATTTTTCTCTCCTTTCACTCTACCTTCACATTTAGTAGGCGATGGTCGTACTGCGTTGAATCAGTACAATCTCATTTTTTTGATTCCGGAAGACGGTCTCGTTGACTGTGAAGAACATTTTCCCCATGCGGCCGTCTCTTTCGTAAAGATCGCCGAGTCTTCTGGTGATACTCAGGACATCGCCTGCCTGGATAGGCTGGAAGAATTCATACTCATCACCGCCATTCATGAACCTAGTAAAACCCGTGGGCATACGAGGTCCTGCATCCGCTCTCATCGGTGCGGTTTTAAGCGTGAAAGAATACGTTGGTTGAAATCCCGGTGGTGCAATAACACTGCGATACCCGAGTTTTTTTGCATACTCCTCATCATAGTACAGGGGATTGTTGTCGCCCATTGCTGCGGCGGCTCTTCTTATTGGTTCTCTCTCGACTACAACAATTGTCGGTTCGGACTCGACTCCGATTGCTTTTTTCATGTCTTCAGTAATAACCGAACCCTGCGTCATAAATCTCCTCCTTTGCACAGGTGAATTCAGAGGACATTATATCACAAATATGGATAGGTAAATCAAACTTGACAAACTTCAAGTTCGTACAGCAGAGTTATTAAAAGCATGGCATCATACGGATAGCGAGATGGAAAAGAAAAAGGGCATTTCCTACAAGTGGCTAGCACTTATTACGGTGTCTATCGGTACTTACATGAGTACGCTAGACGCCAGTATTGTAAATATCTCCTTTCCCCGTCTTACTAAAGTCTTTAACACCGAGCCATCAATTGTCCTGTGGGTCTCTGTTGCCTATCTTCTTGTCAGTGTGAGTCTGGTCTTTGTCTTTGGAAAGATTGGCGATTTTTTTGGCAGAAAGAAAATCTACACTCTTGGTTTCGCCATTTTTACACTCGGTCTCATTCTCTGTACGCTATCGCAGAGCATTACCCAGCTAATCCTGTCCCGCGTTGTACAGGCAATCGGTGCCGCAATGACCGTTGCGCTGGGCACGGCGATAGTGACGGCAGCGTTCCCACCCCAGGAACGAGGGAAAGCACTTGGCATATCGGGTGCCACTGTCTCGGCGGGTTTGCTCTCAGGCCCGGTTCTTGGTGGCGTGCTTGTCGACCTATTCAATTGGCAGGCGATTTTCTATGTTACCATTCCAGTGGCACTGGCAGGGATGGCCATGGCAATTGTCTGCCTGAAAGAGCAAAAAGTCTCCGAAGATAAATTCAGCTTCGACTGGGGAGGTGCGGCGACATTATCCTCAGGGCTGGCATGTCTTCTGCTGTTTTTCAATTTAGGCGGTAAGGATGGTTTTTCGAAACCGGTAGCGGTGGCTTTTGGGGTGATGGCACTGGTATTAGTCATAATTTTTGTCATCATTGAAAGGAAAGCCACTCACCCGGTTCTCGACCTGAAATTGTTCCGTAACCGTCTCTTTGCGGCTGGGAATATTTCTCTACTTATTATGTTCATTGCTCTTTCTGCAAATATGCTGCTCATGCCTTTTTATCTCATTGAAGGGCTTGAATATTCTGCATCCCAGGCTGGTCTTCTCTTCGCGTCTGTTTCTATCACAGCTCTTGTTATCGGACCGATAAGTGGCTGGCTATCGGATAAGATAGGCTATCGTTTGCTGTGCACGGTAGGAATTGCGCTGATGAGCGGTGGATTATTCTGGCTCAGTCGTTTGGGAACAGATGCCACGTTGGTTGACATTCTACCACGATTAGTGATGATGGGCATTGGTTCCGGGCTTTTTTCATCGCCTAATAATAGTTCTATTATGGGTTCCGTGACCTGGGAAAAACTAACCACCGGTTCTGCAATGATTGCCACGGTTCGGCAGGTAGGTATGTCGAGCGGTATTGCTATTGCCGGAGCACTGTTTACCAGTCGGCAGGCTGTTCATCTGGCGCAACTTTCGACAGAGAATCCCATCGCGTCAGACCTGAATAGAATGGCATTGATTGCCGGTTATCAAGATACCCTGCTCATCGCAGCAATTGTCTGTGCTTTTGCTATTTTCTCATCGTTTTCACGTGGTAATGCGCGTCCCCAGGTGGAGAAACCGTCGTTTGAAGTGGAAAAATGAAAATCACCGGCATTCATTCAGAAAAACAAAACAAAAACCAGGAACATGTTATCATCAATACCGCCGATGGCAATATTGAGTGTATTTTTCATAGTGCTGGTGGTACTCGGGGTGTTATCTGGTTGTGTGGGGCGCTGGGGGGATTTGATGGTCCCTCTTTTGGTATCTTCAAGATATTGAGTGAACGAATGGTTACAGATGGATTTAATTCCCTCAGACTGCACTATCGTCGTCCGGGCGATTTTGAGGAATGCGTGCAGGATGTGCTTACAGGAGTCGATTTTTTGAAACAGAAAAGGATTAATAAAGTGGCGCTTGTCGGCCATTCCTTTGGTGGTGCAGTGGCTATTCAGGCAGGGACAATGGGTCAAGAAGTGAAGACGGTGGTGGGGCTTGCCAGTCAAACCTCTGGCGCACAGAGAGTGGCAGAACTTGCTCCCCGGCCTCTTTTGCTTATTCACGGAGAGCGTGACCGTAACCTATCGGCTGATTGTTCCAGGTATATTTATCAGTGGGCGGAAGAACCGAAAGAGCTCCATATTCTGAAAAATAATGGTCACTTTCTGAGAGAGGCGCATAATGAACTGCTTACGCAAATTAGAAAATGGTTGAAAGACAAACTGGGGACGGAGACGTAAAACGACTGGCTCGGGAAAAGGGTAGGTACTGAATTACACTTTTGACGTTGGCTACTATCCCGGTGGATAAATCTTCTGCATCATACAGACATCCAGAGTCCTATCGAATTTTTTACCCACTTCCTTCATAACCCCGATGTGTTGAAAACCGAGTTCTTCATGCAAATGAATACTTACTGAGTTCCCATTGGTGATTCTGGAAATAACAGTGTGCAAACCGACCTTCTCGCCTTTATTAATGATTTCTTTCATCAAACGTTTCCCGATGCCTCTGCTACGGTGCCCTTGCTTTACATAGACTGATATTTCCGCAGTGTCGGCATAGGCGCAACGGGTTGACCATTTGCTTAAGGATGCCCAGCCGCAGACGGTGCTATCTATCACTGCCACCAGAATGGGATTCTTTTTTCCGTGGTCGCTAAACCACACCTTCTGTTCCGCGACTGTTTTAGGCTCGGTATCGAAGGTGGCGTCTGTGGTGAGTATAGCTTCGTTATAAATGTCTGTGATGGCTTTGAGGTCTTTGATTGTAGCACGCCTGATAATCAGCGACATATATCTATTCTAGCAGAGATATGGGTTGTCTTCATCAGTACTATCAAGAATTCTGTTTTTGCCAGTTTTGCCATAAGCTGGTATAATCTGACATAACGTCTGGCGTACCCGGCGAGAAAAAATGGTAATAGACTCAAACTCTTTAAGCACACTCTCCTACTTTTCCGGACTCAGCGCGGCTGAATTGGAGGCTATCAAACCGTCGTTTTTTGAGAAGACCTTTCAGCGCGGCGAGATGATTTTCTTTGAGGGAGAACCGGCGGAGACATTATTTTTTCTTATCTCTGGCATCGTGAAGCTCTTCAAAACCTCCGCTCAGGGAAAAGAACAAATTATCAGTCTGGCGCGACCCCGTGAAGTGCTGAATGATATTTCTATTTTTGACAATGGTCCGAATCCGATGAGTGCCCAGGCGATGAGTATGGTCACACTCTATGGCATAAAAAAAGAAAGGCTTGAGGTTGTTTTACGGCAATATCCGCAGGTGAGTTCACAGATTATCCAGGTGCTGGCAGCACGAACCCGTCAGCTTATCTCTCTGGTAGAGGATCTGTCCTTCAAGCATGTTATCGGAAGAGTGGCTAAAATTCTGCTGGAGCATACAAGTGATGGCGGTAGTCACGGTCAACGCTTGACCCAGCAGGAGATGGCGGCGATGGCAGGCACTGCCCGTGAAGTGGTGGCGCGTTCTCTAAAAGCGATGGAAGAACGCGGACTAATCCGATTAGAACGGCACCGCATAGTTGTATCTGATAAAAATGCTTTGCAGGAAATGATTAATCAGGAAGTGTGAGACATAGGTTACATACACCCGAATCGGGTGACCATTATATTAAAATTGTAGGAGCAATAACCCGTGATACAAATGCCGGAAATTAATCAAGATAAATGTAATCTCTGCGGGTTATGCATTGAGATTTGCAGGTGCGGTGCAATTATCCTGGTTAATAACATCGTTACTCTAGTCGAAACCGACGATTGTCACTGGTGCACACTTTGTGAAGCTATCTGTCCCACCGGTGCCCTAACATGTTCTTTTGAAATTATCATCGAAGAGCGCTAGTCCTGACAGTCCATCCATTTTTCCTTCTCTCTACACAGCATCCCTCTCAATTGCGACCATTGTCACATACACTGTATCCGGCTTACCGTACAATTGTTTTGGTTACATCGGAGGTCTGGAAAAGGGGGGAAAACATGCTTAAGTGGAGATTGAAGGCTTGTGCGAGATGTTCCGGCGACCTGTTCATCGACCGTGACATTGACGGCTGGTTTGAGCAGTGTCTCCAGTGCAGTTATCGGCGGGAGCTAAAAGACATAAAAGATTTTAAGAAAACTGCAGTTGCAGTTGGGGATAAACGAATTAATTGGAATGAAGAAGATTAACAGAGGTATCTAAATATGCGTGTCGATATTTATACTACACCAACCTGCGGATATTGTCATCAGGCAAAACGTTTTTTTACTGAGCGCGGAGTTCGTTACTATGAGTATGATGTCTCTCGTGACCATGATGCGGCGGAAAGAATGGTGAATTTAACCGGTCAAATGGGAGTGCCGGTCATTGTTATCGATGGACAGGTAGTTATTGGCTTTGACCGGACGCGTATCGAAGGCTTACTTGGCGGTTCCGGAAGCGGACGCTGCGGGCGATTAGGAATTAAGGTGGCGGATGCCAGCAGGTATGTGCCATATCAGGGCGCGTACATCGGTGCGGTGGAGTCGGATTCATTGGGAGCGTTGGTGGGATTGCAGCCCGGCGATATAATCGTGAGTGTAGACTCAAATCGTATTGATAGTGCTACTGATTTGCAGAAAGTATTATCCGCTCCAAGTATGAGTGGTCGTGTCACTATTGAATTTTTGCGGGGTGGGCAGTCAATGCAAACACAGGTGGCTATGTAAAATTCTGATTAATGTATCGAGAGGTGAAAATATGGGCAAGAATACTAAATTGTTTCTTACAGTCGGTGGCATAATAATTGCACTTCTGTTCCTTGTAGCGATGTTCTGGAGATGGGATACTGGGTGGGCCAGAGTTGGTTGGGGTGTTATGGGACCCGGCATGATGGGCGGCTTTGGCGGAGGTTGGTTCATGGGTATAGTCATGATTGTTATTGGTGTTCTTATTGTGTGGGGAATTATCGCGGTAGTACGCGGCATTGATTTACGCCATGTCACTGATTCCTCACAGCATACTGATTCTGCTCTGGAAATACTCAAGAAGCGCTATGCCAGCGGTGAACTAAGTAAAGACGAATTCGAGCAGAAAAAGAAAGACCTCCAATAAGACTGTCTGCCACGGGAAATACGGCTACTTCTATTCCTTGTTTGGGGTATTTCAGATGGCGTATTCGCAGTTGTAACCAAAATTTAACCTAGTCGCATCGTGTACGAAGATAAAGTACTATACCATACCTATTGACAAACCAGAGGTGCGGTGCTAGTATCAGCATTGGAAGCCACCAAGTAGTGTTATGGTGAGTCATTAAAAACCGAACCTGAAGACTGTCGCTTGGATCGGACATGACCGAGACGGCATAAACAAGGAAGTGGAGATGCCCTTTCTGGCTATGTCGGAGAGGGCATTTATATTTCAGGAGGTTAGGTTCAATGCTGAAACTAGGTTTCATCGGCGCTGGAACTGTCGGTAGTGCCCTTGCCATCAGACTCAGCGAAAAAGGCTATCCTGTAGTCGCTGTGTACAGTCGCACCCGGGCGTCATCGGAGAGATTGGCACAGGCTGTCAAAGGTTGCCGTGTTTGTACCACTAGCCAGGAATTAGTTGATACCACCGACCTCGTCTTCATCACTACGCCGGATGCCGCCATTCCCATTGTTGTTTCAGAAGTACGTTGGCATCACGGTCAAAGCGTCGTCCACTGTAGCGGCGCTGATTCCGCAGAAACTCTTACCCCCGCCCGCAAACTTGGCGCTCAGATTGGCGCTTTCCATCCTCTCCAAACCTTCGCCTCAGTAAAACAAGCTATCGATAACATTGCCGGTTCGACATTTGCGATTGAAGCCGAAGAACCGCTCAAAACCACGCTAAAAGAACTTACCGAAGCCCTCAACGGTACCTTTATTGAACTTAAAGCCAGCGATAAAGTCATCTATCATGCGGCGGCTGTTATCGCTTGCAATTATCTGGTTACGCTGGTAAAACTTGCAGATGACCTGTGGCAGACCTTTGGTATACCACGCGACCAGGCGACCAAAGCATTATTACCCTTACTTCGGGGTACACTGAATAATATTGCGGGTGTCGGTGTGCCGCAGTGCCTCACAGGACCAATCGCCCGCGGTGATGTGGGTACTGTTAAAAAACACATCGAGGCACTGAAGAAAGAAGCCCCGGATGTGCTCTCAACCTATTGTGAACTTGGCCTCCAGACCATCCATGTTGCTCTAGCCAAGGGCAGGATTGATGAGAATAAAGCGGTCGAACTCCGGACTGCCTTGAAAGCTGGTTTCAAGCGAGGGTTTCAGGCTGAGCATGAAGAGATTGTTAAAGAACGAAGCACCAGTGGGCGCAGTCGTGACGATGCCCTCCCGGTACTGTAGAATCAGGCTGTAGTGAGCATAAGGAGATAGTTAATGAAAAAACTGCTGATACTGGTTGTAGCTATCGTGATGATGCTCTCTCTATTTCCGGTCGGGTGCAGTGGTGGCACTCCCAAGCCGCCGGTCAGTAAATTAATCGACCTGGATAAACTGGTAACTGATAACATGACACTTGACGAGGTTTATGCGTTACTCAAGCCGGAGCTCAAGCAGACCGGCACGCTATATCAGGCAGAAATTATCGAGATGGGTGCTGATGGTGGCTGGAAGATTGATACAAAAGATGGTGGTTATGCTGCGGGAGAAGAGGGTCCGTATCAGGCGCTATTTTTTAAACCGGTAAAATCTGGTGCTCAATCCTATATGGTAGTTTTCAGGGCGAAAGCTGTTGTCGGGAAAGCATGGTTCTCTGGAACAAATGCTTTTTATGTCGAAAAGTACCTGAAAGGTGAGGGTGTATTTCACGTTAACGAATAGTGAGAGTATGAGCAAACTACTGTTCATGGAGGAAAGACATGAGAGTGATGCTGAAGAGTAAAATTCACCGGGCAACTGTTACCGATTGTAATGTCAATTACGAGGGCAGTATCGCCGTCGACCATAAACTGATGCAAGCGGCAGATATCCTTCCCTACGAGCAGGTGCATGTCCTCGATATTAATAACGGCAATCGTTTGATTACTTATGCTATTGAGGGTGAAGCAGGCGAAGTCTGTGTTAATGGGGCTGCCGCTCACCTGGTGAAGAAAGGCGACCTCGTCATTATTCTTACCTATACCGACGTGAAGGAAGAGAACGCTCGCCTTCACCACCCGAAACTGGTTTATGTTGATTCCAAGAACCATATCACCGCCATAAAGGGGGCTGTAGAGCGAGTACTTGCATAAAGGAGGTGTCCTATGGCACGCGTCACCATCAATGACATCCGGGAGATGAAACGCCGTGGCGAAAAAATCACTATGATTACCTCCTATGACTACTCTACCGCGAAAATCGTAGACAAAGTTGGTATTCCCCTTATCCTCGTTGGCGATAGCCTGGGAATGGTGGTCCTGGGCTACGAAAACACCCTGCCCGTAACCATGGACGAAATGATTCACCACACTAAAGCCGTTGTCCGCGGCACTCAGCATGCTCTCATCATTGGCGATATGCCTTTTATGACCTACCATGTCTCTGCGGAAGATGCTATGAGAAACGCCGCCCGGTTTATGCAGGAAGGCGGCACGCAGGCAGTCAAACTCGAAGGTGGCGTCACGGTTGCCGATAAAGTCAAGCGCATTGTCCAGTGCGGCATCCCGGTGATGGGACACATCGGTCTGACGCCACAGTCTGTAAATCAGCTGGGCGGGCATCTGGTTCAGGGGAAGAGACCGGAAGTCGCGCGACAGTTAATTGACGATGCCAGAGCATTGGAGCAGGCGGGAGCATTCTCCGTAGTCCTGGAATCTGTACCTTACAAATTGGCGGCGCTTATCACCGAGAAGGTTTCCATTCCGACTATCGGCATCGGGGCGGGACCTAGTTGTGACGGGCAGGTGCAGGTGATTACGGATACCTTCGGGCTTTCGGATTTCATACCGAAACACGCCAAACAATATGCCAAAGTCATGGACATCATGACAAATGCCCTGACCGAATATCAAGAAGAAGTGAAAGCAGGCAAATTCCCCACGGAAAAGCACAGTTACATCATCGACCAGGACGTCATCGAGGAGTTGAAAGCATACTAATATGAAAGTCGTTGAAACAATAGCTGAAATGAAACAGGTCAGACGGGCTCTTAAGGAGCCCGTTGGTTTTGTGCCCACGATGGGCTATTTACATGAAGGGCATATTTCTTTGGTCAGGCAGGCTAAAGCAGAGAACAAAGCAGTGGTGGTGAGCATCTTCGTTAATCCCACCCAGTTTGGACCGAAGGAAGACCTCTCCAAATACCCACGTGACTTGAAACGCGACCTCGCCATGCTGGAAAAGGCGGGGACGGATGTTGTTTTCTTCCCATCCGATAAAGAAATGTACCCAGCCGGTTACGATACCTGGGTGGATGTGGATAAACTGACTAAAAGGCTTGAGGGTGCATCACGACCCACCCATTTCCGCGGTGTCACCACCGTGGTTGCCAAGCTGTTCAATATCGTAGAAGCGGACAATGCCTATTTCGGGCAGAAGGATGCCCAGCAGGCGCTTGTCATTCAGAAAATGGTGAAAGACCTCGATATGAATGTGCGGGTGGTTATCTGCCCCACGATACGTGAACCAGATAGTCTGGCGATGAGCAGTCGGAACGTCTATCTGACTCCGGAACAGCGTAAACAGGCAACGGTGCTCTATCATTCTCTCCAACTGGCGAAAGAACTTTATACAAAAGGTGAAAGAAACGCCACTAAAATCCGACAGCAAATGACCGCATTGATTCAGAAAGAGCCGCTGGCGGTTATCGATTATATCAGTATTGCCAGCCCCGAGACACTTGAGGAATTGGAGACAATTCAAGGTAAAGCACTGGTCTCAATGGTTGTTAAATTCGGGAATACCCGACTGCTGGATAACGTAATGCTGGGATAATACTCATTGTCATTCCTATGTCTGTACGATGAAACTAGTCCTTGTTGTAGAAACATGTAAAGTAGATAATGTAGGGTCAAATATCTTTAGTATATTTACAGCGTGGGTAATTACTGCATCCCAAAAAAGTATTTCTGCTGTCTCTATTTGAAACCCTTTTAACTAAATCTCCGCCGCATTTGGGGCATTTTGTGGTACTTTTATATCTATTTTTTACTTCATTGCTATGTTGCCAATTGCTAAATAATCCCGAGTTCTCTTTTGCATCCTTCAATTTTACACAAATTGAATTCACTACATCAGGTGAGAATAATATTTGTTTTTTACTTTGAATGTAGTTCTTGAATTTATTATTAAAAATACCACCTTTACATACGTTATCTGGCATCGGTGTTTTAAATTCACAATCACCCCAAAATATAACAAGGGAATATATCTTTTCGTGTTCGATACCGAGATATTCCGACAAACTCTTGGTATGAGCGTAATTTTGATGTAATGGGTTCTGGAATTGATATGTATTATTAAAAATCTTTTGGGTCCATTGCCTTTGGTTAGCGTCTCCAAAAATCCATCCCGTTTTATCTTTAGTTTCTACGGAAAATAATCCAAACGGAGACACTATCACATGGTCTATTTGTGTGGAACCACGTTCCGTTTGAATGATTACGTTATTAAAAATCTTATATTGTTCATTTAGAAACAGACTATTGATAAATTTTGTTTTTAATTCACCAGTCCATCCTTTAAATATGGCTTCTAATCCCATTTCGATATTCCTTACAAAAGATTAATTCTAATAATAGACATAATATTATTGACTGTCTATAGCTCCTTTGTATATTTACTTTCTATCATTTGACAGTAAAGCCAAAAGGTAACAAGTAATTGTTCGCATCATAGGGCAAACATCTCAATGAAAGTACGACTAGCGGATTCTGAGTGACAGGTTTTAGAAGCTAAATTTCTTTGAACGTCCCCATCACCTTGTCATTTGATTTTCTTCTCGTAAAATATTATCTCTAGTCCGGCATAGCTAGTCCTACTAGTCTGATGATATCCATTTTTCTCGTAGAGTTTTTGAGCGGGAATCTGTTTGGTGGTCGTATCCAGACACGATTCTGTATAGCCAAGCTTACGTGCCTTTTCCTCCAGTATATCAAGAATCATCTGCCCGAATCCTTTTCTTTGATAGTCTGGATGCACTCTCATCCTCTTTATTTCTGCCATTGTTTCGGATTTCTTCCTGAGTGCGCCCATGCAGACGATTCTATTATCGAGGATGCCTATTAGAAAATCGCCGCCATCATCGATATAGTTTTTCTGAATATCATTTAAATCATCGTCATTCCACTGACCACCCGGCAGCATAGCACCGGTCGGTTCTAAAGCTAAACGGTGCAATTCCCAGACGTCATCGTTATCTGATGGTTGATATTGGCGGATTTTCAAGGTCAAACTGAATTCTCCTGTATTGTGCTTCAATCAAAGCCCATTTACTCAATAGATGACTTAGTGGTCTAAATTCTTTTCGCTTACTAATTACCTTTTTATGATACGTCCCTGGTTTCCAGAATATCCGATATGCATTCGCGGATGGTTTGGTGGAGATGATGCGGTACATTTCATCCACAATTTCAATAGCACAACAGTTATCAACGGCGATAACAATCCCGGGAGTTTTAACCATCATAGCTTTCAAGCTCATCTGCCTTTGTGGTTCTGCATCGAAATGGGGGCAATAGAGAGCATGCACCAAATCTAGTCCTGAAACCCTGATAAGGTTGTTACTGGTCCCCGCCAGAATCCTTGAATCAGAATTTCCCCAGCGGAACCAGCAAATTGCGCCGGCACTGATTCCGGATAGTATAATACCTTTATCATAAGCTTGTTTTAATACTTGAGCGGCACCTGTTCGACGCCATACCCGCATCATCTTCTCGGTATTCCCCCCACCAACATAAACAGCATCGGCACTGAGAATCTTCTTTTCAATCTCCTTTAATTTCGGTTTGTCCATAATGAGAAAAAGGACGTCCGTCTTGCATCCTAATTCTTTCCCGAAATGCTGTTTTATGGAATCGTAGTATGTTATTGCATCATTACTTGCGGTTGGGAGGAACAATAGGCGTGGTTGTTTTTTCCCAGTAAGACGTATTATTTCGCGGTCGATGTCTGTGGTTTCCCCTAGCTTCATTTCCCCACCGCCGATGGCGACTATTTTACCCATGTTTTACCACCTCCTCTAACTCCTCTACACTTACACTAGCTGTATCAAACCATCTTATCCTCTCGTCTTTCAATCGGAACCAGGCGTATTGATGTCGGATGAAGCGGTGGGTGCCGGTCTTCATCTTATAAACGGCTTCTTCGAGCGTCATCTTGCCCTGTAGATACTGCCCGATTTCCCGGTAGCCGATGCTGGACATCGCGGGGAGAGTCAGATTATATCCCATCCCTATCAACTTCTTCACTTCATCTACAAAACCGTGCCGTATCATTTCGTCTATCCGTACATCGACACGGCGGTATAATTCTTTCCGTTCCATGGTCAGCCCGATAATAGATGATGCAAATGATGGAGGCGCTTTTCCAACAGCTTGCGAGAATGGTTTTTGTCGGCTGACTTCCAGCGCCCGGATGACACGACGGATATTACGCGGGTCGATTTTTCTAGCGGCTACCGGGTCGAGTCTGTTTAGTTCCTGATATAGCTCATCGGCGTTGTCTTCTGCTTTTTGTTCCAGATTACGGCGGAATTCAATATCGGGTGGGACCTTCGGGACAAGCCAGCCTTCCAGCACCGCCCAGACATACTGCCCCGTGCCGCCCACCAGAAAAGGCAGTTTACCGCGGCTCTGGATGTCACTGATGGCTTTGTAAGCTAGTTGCTGGTAGGTTGCCAGACTGAAGTCTTCGTCGGGATTTATGATGTCGATGAGGTGGTGGGGAACCAGAGCCTGCTCTTCCTTGGTCGGTTTCGCCGTGCCGATGTCCATAAAACGGTAGATTTGACGACTGTCGGCATTGACGATTTCACCGTTGTATTTCTGAGCAAGTCGCAGTGCTAATCGCGTCTTACCGACACCAGTAGGACCGACGATTGCGACCAGTTTATTCATACTTCATCCATTTGTCATTCTGAAGCTTGTTCCCGTTAAAGCGGGAATCTGAAGTACCTGAAGAATCTAGTTCTCTTAGGATACTAGATGCTTCGCGGAGTCTACCCTGAGTTATATAAAACGAAGGGTTCACCCTGAATAAGAATTCACCCTGAAGGGCTCAGCATGACAAGAAAAAGTCCTCGGAATGACAGGCGATATATTTACTTGTTACTTGGTAATTGACTATTGGTTCTTTAATTGAGCTGTCTTTCTCACAATGCTGATGAACTGGTCGGTCTTGAGGCTGGCGCCACCAACCAGTGCTCCATCTATCTCAGCCTGTCCAACAAACTCAGCGATATTATCACCGGTGACACTACCGCCATAAAGAATGCGCAGACCGTAGGCAAAATTCTTATCATACAAGCCGGTTATAGTTTGCCTGATGAGGCTGATGACCTCATTAGCCCGCTCGCCGGTAGCGGCTTTGCCTGTGCCGATTGCCCACACGGGTTCGTAGGCGATTACCAAACCGGGGGACGGGTCAACGCCGGCAAGAGATTTCAGGAGTTGTCCGGTGACGATTTCCTCTGTTTTGCCGGCTTCGAATTCAGTCAGATTTTCCCCGATACAGAGAATTGGTTTCAGTCCTGCTTTTATAGCTGAGTTTACTTTCCGACTGACAATCTCGCTTGTCTCTCCGAAATACTGTCGTCGTTCCGAATGCCCTAGAATCACGTACTCGCAGAGACCTGCCAGCATCATGGGTGAAATTTCGCCGGTGAATGCGCCTTTCTCTTCATAGAACAAATTCTGCGCCCCGAGTTTGATTTTACTTCCCGACAGCAGATTGTGGATGACCGTTAACGATATGAAAGGCGGACACAAAGCCACCTCGATATTTTGGGTTGATTCAATGCCAGGTCTCATTTCGGCGACAAGTTTAATGCCCTCGTTTAGTGTGGTGTTCATTTTCCAGTTGCCAGCAACAAAAGGAATGCGCATCTTCCGCTCCCGGCCGATTCAGTCAAGTACACTGTAGCACATAGGGGGTAATTAGAAAAGGGGGGGTACTGCTGAATCATTTGACATGTTTGGTAGCTAAGCAGTCTGTCGCTTTTGCCATGCAATAACACGCGCCATGGCTTTACCTGCCTGGTGCATGGAATAGAAGACAGGTAATCCCGCTTTCACCAAAGCCGCTTGCACTGTTAAAAAGTCCTTCATATTGTCCAGGTTAAGGGGTGGTCTTAAGACCATCAGGATTGGCTTCCCGCTTGATTTCTTAACTGCGTTTATGGCTTCAATCGTGGGGTCGAGAAAAGATGACTGGGCGAATCTGCCTCCGCCCCAGCTACTAATGGGATGGAATCCCAGGTGATAGAGGAGCAGGTGCGTTTCTGGTAGCTGACTGACGACTTTCATGGTGGCGGCAATAGCTTCCGGCGTCGCCAGATTGCTGGCATCGATGGGGTTGATGAGGATGGCGCCGGCAAGCGGCAGGAATTTCAGCAATTCCGCCTGCGTGGCTTTTGAGAGAGACGGTACCTGCAAGCCCGCCTTCTCCAGTTCATCGCTGGCGAGGACACTGGGTCCGCCACCCGCACCCATTACCACGATACCTGTGTCAGTCGGCAATGGTCGGGCAAAACGGAGCGCTACCAGCACATCCACCATTTCGTCGACATCGTCAGCACGGATGACATTCATCTGACGGCACAAGGCTTCAAAAGCGGCGACGGAACTGGTCAGGCTGGCAGTATGTCCATGAGCAGCGCGTTTACCTGCTTCGGTGGTGCCACCCTTATAGATTACTACCGGTTTTCTAGATGCGGCGGTCCTGAGTGCGGTAAAGAAACGCCGTCCATCTTTAACACCCTCGATATATGCGGCGATGATTTCAGTCTCCGTGTCTTGAGCGAAGTATTCCAGTAGTTCGCTTTCGTCGATGTCCAATCCGTTCCCGTAGCTGACTACCTTGCTGAAGCGCAGACCGCGCGGACTACCATATTCCGGTAAATTCTGGGCGTGTCCGCCGCTCTGAGAGATGAAAGCAATTGATCCCGGTTCAATCGGTACTGAGGCGGTGTTGGCCAGTTTGCTTTTTGGGACAAACAAGCCGATGCAGTTCGGTCCGATGATACGGAAACCACCAGCCCGCGCCTTTGCCAGCATTGTTTTTTCCAGGTCGGCTCTCTCCTGGAGTCCGCTTTCGCTGAAACCGGCAGTGAAGAAATGTACCGACTTCACACCCTTAGCGGCACAATCGTCCAGTAGTGAGAGCGCCGATTCAGCAGGGATACTGACGATGACATGGTCGACGGGTCCGGGCACCGCCTGGAGATTGGGGTAGCACGGCATATCGAAGACCTCGTTGTAACGCGGGTTTATGGGATAAATTGCAGGGAAACCGGCTGATTTTAGCGATACCAGAACGCCGGTAGCAAAACCCCTGCCGTTTGGTGAAATCCCGACGACTGCCACACCGCGCGGCGCGAAGATTTCATCCAGCGTGGGGGGGCGTTTTATCATACCCTAATGATAGCAGAATTCTGTTTTTACGTCATGTGGGCACTGGGGGCAATCCCCGAACTACTGTTTGAGAAGAAACAGCAGATGTCAATGCGACAAAAGTATATGGTTTCTCTCCTGAGTCGGCGATGGGAGGGCAAAGCCAACTATATATAATAGGCGAATTCACTTTTTTGAATATTACGGATAATAGACGGGTATGTTAGAGAACCCTTAGTTTTCTCTGAATTCCTGTCGCCATTTTTCGATTATCAAGGCTATTCTCCTGCCTTTATATTACTCCCGTAATCAGTACATTTGGGTGATTCTGAATGTGTCTGCAGAGCATCGTAATATGTAGTGTAATACGTGCATTGTTATACACATATCAGGACTATTCCCCCACTCTAAAGTACTCTTATAACCAGTACATTTGGGTGATACTGAATACGCCTGCAGAGCATAATAATATATAGTGTAATGCATTGTTATGCGATTATCAGAACTAAACTCCTAACTCTAAAGAATCATTCCATGATTAGTACATTTGGATAATTCCTGAGTACGTCTGTAGAAGCATTCACTAAAGTTAGGATTCCGGGAGGACGAAAGTAAGATGAGAAAGCAAGATTGGACAGTCCAGGCTGACCACGGAACAGTGCTTGTTTATCTAGCAGAGCATCCTCAGGCTATTGCCCAGGAGATTGCGCAAGAAACTGGTATTAGTCCACAGGCAGTTCAAAACATAATCGTTGATCTGGAAAAAACAGGATGTATTAAACGGCATAAAGAAGGCAACTGTAATCACTACACAGTCTATTCGGAACGGCCGATACGCCACAGTCTGCAAGGCGATTACCCTGCGGGTAATATGCTTCAATCAATAGGATTTCCTCGGTAAATAAATAGTCGTGCAATAAAGGATTAAATCAAAAGAATCGAAAAGGAAATGGACAATATGTAGCATTAAAAGCGAAATATGGTTGGTAGACGCAAATAACATAAAGAAGGAGAATAAAAAGAATGAAAAAAGTACTTATGAGCCTGATGATTATCGCCCTGGTATCGGCGTTAATCGGTGGCGGTATCTATGCCGTCTTCAGCGATGTCGAGAGTAGCACCGGAAACACCTTTACAGCAGGCACACTGAACCTGGTGAACGTTATTAGCGGTACGGCTGTAAATTCTAGTATCGCTGTCACCGAACAAGCTGATGGTCTTAATGACAAAGTGGAATTTGGTTTAACAAACCCCATTAGACCAGGGTCTTCAGGTACCATCACCTGGACGCTAAGCAATACCGGTAATCTGCCCGGTACCCTGACTATGGCTGCAATTACAAGCTTCGGTGAAGGTGCGGCAGCCAATGAACCGGAACTGGCAGCCGACCCTACTAATCTGGTGGGCTTGGATACTAATTTGATGGTCTGGGTAACTCGCGACGGTGCTGATGTTTACGGCGCTACTGGAGCGTATGCTCCTATGTCCGGCCTGGCGGGAGCATTGAACGCCCAAAGCCCGACCATAGGGGCAGGCGGCTCCGTGGTCTATGTACTTAATTGGCAAATCCCACTTGCTACAGGCAACGCAATCCAGGGCGATACTGCCACCCTCGATATCAATTTTACTCTCACACAACAATAAAGGAATACATGAGGTGGGGAGGTAAAACCTCCCCACCTCATAACTGAGACTAAACGAGAATCAAAAGGAACTGTGTTTAAGACCTTTACTCTTTCGGAATAGTAAAGGACTTGCCATGAAGAAAGTATTTAAGTATCTCGGCTTCGGTTTTATCATCACTGCCATAGCGGCAGTGGTGATTGCATTTTTAGCCCCTCGCTTTGGCTGGAGAATTGATGTGGTATTGTCAGGTAGCATGGAACCCCAGCTTAAAGTCGGTGGCTTGGCAATAAGTAAACCTGTAAATGTCACTGATATTAAAGTAGACGATACTATTACCTTTTACTCTCCTCAAACTGAGGAAGTGACAAGTCATAGGGTTATTGCCATTAATACCAAGCCTTCATTGTATTTCAAGACAAAGGGGGATGCCAACGAGGACGCTGACCCTTTCAATGTACCAGCCCAGAACGTGGTAGGAAGAGTCTGTTTCCATATTCCCTACCTCGGCTATGTCATACAGTTTGTCAAAACCCCTTTAGGATTTGTGTTAGCATTCTGCGTGCCCGGATTCATCATTATCGTAATGGAGATGAAGAACATCTGGCGTGCACTTTCCAAAGATAAAATGAAGTCAAGCAAAGGGTCAGATAGTCTATGAAACGTACATGGTGGACAATCTGGCTTGCCATCTTGACTTTAATTCTTACGGTAGGCAATATCGGGGAAACCCATGGCTTCTATGTTGACCCGGAGAGCTCCAGTGGCAATACTTTCCAAGCTTGGACTTCCATCCAATGGACACAAACAAACCAGGGAGATTTTGAGGATGGTGTCCTGAGTAGTGTAGATACGTCATCAAGTCCCGGAGATGTTAAACTGGCATTTACTTCCTCGATAACTACCAATTCCCCTACGACTAATACGGGTTCTGCCTGGACGAATCCGACCAACGCCTATGCTGATAGCGGTGGTGCAGCTACTATTACAAGTGGTAGCCCTTCCGGGAATAATATCTGGGGAAATTACGGATTTAACCTGACAGGTAACACTGTAAATCAGGTAAGGGTGAGATATGATGCTTGGTCTACACCATCTGCATATTATTCAACACCTACTTACAAGGGAGCAGGGACATTTACATCTGGTACAGGTGCAATTACGCCACCCATGCCGACTGGGGCGGCCGCTCCTGCTGCTAATGATATTCTCTTACTTGTCGTTGAATCTGAGAACCAGCCTATCTCGCTTAGTTCAGCACAGGGTTTTGCTGAAGTTCCTAATTCGCTCCAGTTTGCTGGCACGGCTGCAACTGACCCTGCGTCTAGACTTACTATCTATTGGAAACGAGCAGTTGGAGGTGATACCGCTCCGACAGTTACCGACTCTGGAAACCATACGACAGGAAGGATTTATTGTTTTAGTGGTGTTAAGACGACAGGTGACCCGTGGAATGTTACAGCAGGTGGGAATGATGGTGGAGCTAATGACACATCAGGAGTAATTCCGGGCGCGACGACAACAGTTTCTAACTGTCTCGTTGTGCTTATATGCACATCCAGTTATAACGGTACTAGCACGGCGCAGTTCTCAGCCTGGACGAATGGTGACTTGGCAAACATCACAGAGAGGGGTGACAATACGAATACTGCTGGACTTGGTGGTGGACACGGTATGGCGACTGGTGAGAAAGTGACAGCAGGGACATACGCAGCTACCGGTGTCACTCTTGCTCAAACATCATTCAAGGGTGCGGTGTCGATTGCTCTGGAACCCGCATTAGTCTATTATTCAACACCTACTTACAAGGGAGCAGGGACATTTACATCTGGTACAGGTGCGATTACGCCACCTATGCCAACTGGGGTTGCTGCTCCTGCTGCCAATGATATTCTCTTACTTGTAGTCGAATCTGAGAATCAAGCTATTTCGCTTAGTTCAGCACAGGGTTTTGCTGAAGTTCCTGATTCGCTCCAGTTTGCTGGCACGGCTGCAACTAATCCTGCGTCTAGACTTACTATCTATTGGAAACGAGCAGTTGGAGGTGATACCGCTCCGACAGTTACCGACTCTGGAGACCATACGACAGGAAGGATTTATTGTTTTAGTGGTGTTAAGACGACAGGGGATCCGTGGAATGTTACAGCAGGTGGGAATGATGGTGGTGCTAATGACACATCAGGAGTAATTCCAGGCGCGACGACAACGGTTCCTAACTGTCTCGTTGTGCTTATATGCACATCCAGTTATAACGGTACTAGCACGGCGCAGTTCTCAGCCTGGACGAATAGTGACCTGGTAAACATTACAGAGAGGGGTGACAATACGAATACTGCTGGACTTGGTGGTGGACACGGTATGGCGACTGGTGAGAAAGCGACAGCAGGGACATACGCAGCTACCGGTGTCACTCTTGCTCAAACATCATTTAAAGGTGCGGTGTCAATTGCCCTGGAACCCGAATTAGTCAATGAACAAATTAGAGTAGATGTTAGCTGGGATGGTGGTACTAACTGGTCAAGTAAACAGACAACAACCTTAACTGCTGCTGAGGAAACTTACTGGTATGATGTAACGGGGGCAACAACCTGGACATTGGCAAAGTTGGCGGATGGACAGTTTCTCGTTAGAGTGGATGCTCAGACGGTAGGAGTAGCGAGCACAGTGAGTCTTGATTGGTTGCCTGTAGAAATAAGCTACACAGAATATGTCTCCTCGGGCACCATCGCTTCTCAGGTGCTGGATACCACGGTCGCTGGTGCAAGATGGGATGCTCTCTTCTGGGACGAAATACTACAAAGCAATACCGACGTCACTTTCGAAGTAAGGGCTAGCGATGTATTGTTTACTAAAGACGATGCTATACTCCCATGGATTTCGGTTGGAGGAATCTCCCCGGTGACTTCGGCTCTACCTTTTGGACAATATAAACAATGGCGAGCGGTTTTAACTACTTCAGACGTATCCAAGACTCCTGTATTAAATGAAGTCAGGATTTATCATTATTAGGTTCTGTTTGCCTCTGGTTTGCATTTAAGCAAGAAACCATTGTGAGTCTTTCATCATATTCAGAGTTTGCCCTGAACAAAGCGAATAGGTAGCAATCTCACACAGTCTGATAGCCCACCAGAGATTTCCCATCTCAGGTCCTATCCCTTACTTGATACAGGAACGTGACAAAGCTTCATAGAGTCTACACTAAGCGATAGCGTAGGGATCGCAATGGAAATTCATAACAACCATAAGCGAGTAGTGCCCATTATTTGTGAAACAAGTGACAGTATTCCAATTGTGGTAAACTAAAAATGATAGTGATGAGCAAAACACATATCTTAGTGGTGGATGATGAGCCGGGAATATTAAGATTCCTTCGGGTTAACTTTGAATCCAAGGGTTATCAGGTAACGACCGCAGTCAACGGTCTTGAAGCTCTTCAGAAAGCCGAACTGGAGCCACCGGACCTTGTGATTCTGGACATCACAATGCCACAGATGGACGGTTTTGAAACCTGTAATCGATTGCGAGAATGGTTACAAGTTCCAATTATCATGCTTAGTGCTCGGGGCGATGAAACCGATAAGGTAAAGTGCCTGGACCTTGGTGCTGATGACTATATGACAAAACCGTTCGGTGTCAGTGAGTTGTTAGCCCGCGTTAGAGCAGTGTTGCGACGAGCTAAGACGAGTAATGTCGTTCCTGTTCAGTCTTTAGTTACCAGTGGTGACCTCAAGGTAAACTTCGCCCAAAAGCAGGTATCGGTTGCCGGTAGAGAAGTAAAGTTGACGCCAACAGAATATAATCTTCTACAGGAACTGGTGTTAAATGCTGGAAAAACACTGAGTCACAGCTATCTTCTCAATAAGGTCTGGGGTCCTGAGTATAAAGAGGAAACGGAATACCTGCATGTATTTGTTAACCGTTTGCGGGCTAAGTTGGAGGATAATGTAGAAGATAGCAAATACATTGCTACTTTATCCGGAGTTGGTTATCAGTTTAAGAAAACCACCTAAGTTCAAAACTTAGCATAGATGGTTACATACAAAGGGGACACTTAAAAAGAGTGTCCCCCTTTCTTTTTGCACACATATTTAGAAAACGTTTAGAATTCATCCTCGCTTGTTTAGACTTTATTTAGCTACCCTGCTATAAACTAAACCTAATGGTGATGATGAAAAGGGTCCTGGGCTTGCTCTTAGCATTTGTACCTGTCGTTCTGTTTATCGGCGGGGGCACAATGGCCTATTTGGGTTCTGGTTCAGTCAATGCAAGCGCCATACCAGATACAGGAAAGCTACATTTATCAATAGTCCAGGATAGCTCTACAGACTACTCCTTTCAAGTGCCTGGTGTCGTACCCGGTGACAGCGGGCACAGTAGCATAAGGCTGGTCAATGATGGTGGTCATCCCGGAATGTTTGGTGCTGGTTTTTCCTCAATCGTCAATGTACCCGGAACTTTTGGCGAATACGCTGATAATAGTGGAGATTTAGGTGCAAATGTGCAGATTGCAGTCTACATAGATATGGACATAAGCGGTGACTGGAGCGATGGAGACGTCGGACTCAAGACAAATGGCGGTGTTTATAGCTATCCTATGGTTTTGGAATACGACGCTATGAACAACTACGGCGGTATTATGTGGAATTCCATAACGACAGTTTTCGCTTCGGCTAAATTTGACTTTGTTATTGACTGGCGGGTTCCTATTACGGTCGGCAATGAGATTCAGGGTGATAGCGCGAGCTTCGATATCACTTTTATTCTTGAATAGGTGTTCTGCACAAACAGATACCGATAGAGAATGAAGCAATTATAAAATCGGGACAATTTAACCACAGATGCTTTTATTATTAGTCTTGAATTTGCCGCTATCACCTGCCTCGTTACTGACTTAACCCCCCAGACTATTAATCAGCTGTTGAATCATGCTCGCCAGTTGTGCCGCCGCCGGCCCGGTGACAAAGTCTGGAGGCTTTGGGTTACCGTCAACACGAAGGTAGGCGTCCTGCAACTGCTGAATTGCCTCTGCAATACGCCCCTGGTTGATGAGGTCTCCTGCCGCCTCAATCATGTTTCTTAGGGCTTTCAAGCGGCCTTGTGCTGAATTGCCCGGACCGCTGCCGACGAGTGTCCCATTGGCAACTGATTGGTCGAAGAATGTCAGGGTGTTGGCTATCTGTTCCGAAGGCGGGATTTCTGCCGATACCCCATTGCCAATCAATACGACCTCCACCAAGCCTTCATCAGGGTCATTGCTGGCGATGCGGAGCGTGCCTGAGAACGAGCCGACTGCCGATGGTGTGAAAGTGATTGTAACATCTGCCGTCGCCCCGGGAGAGAGCGTAAGCGGGGTAGCCGGTGCTGAGGTGATGGCAAAGCCGTTGCTGCCCAGCGCTAAGAAGATGCCGCTAACCGTCAGGTCGATATTCCCTGTGTTCGAGATGGTCACGATTTGGGTGGTAGAGGTGCCGACGGCGACATCACCAAGCTGGACGGAGGTGGGAGTGACTTCAATCTCCCGATATGCGAAGCTGGCCGTGACGGTCTTATTGGCGTCCATAACGATAGTCGCCGGGTTAGTGCTACCGCTCAGGTCACCGCTCCAGCCGGCGAAGCTCCAGCCGGCAGCAGGGTTAGCAGTAAGCTGCACCGGTGTGCCTTGGACATAGTTAGACTGGTCGGGGTTCTTCTCCACGGTACCCTGCCCGGTGACGTTTATGGTCAGGGAATAGTACGACACGCTCTGTGGCTGATAGTCTACATACACACCCCGGTTAATTAGGGCCTGGATATCGAGCATATTATGGGAACCGGGGCTGATGTTTAAGTAATTGTAAGCTAGACCCACCATGTCGCCAGCATTAAGCCCCTGGTTCGCCACCAGAGCCGAGATATCGCTTATCTGGTTATAATAGAGATATAGTTCCGTCAGGCCGGTCAAGCCGCTGAGACCGGAGATGTCACTTATCTGGTTATAGTTAAGAGCCAGTATCTGCAGGCTAGACAAACCGTTCAGGGTAGGAATAACGCTTATCTGGTTATGGTCAAGATAAAGTTCTGTCAGGCTGGTTAAGCCGCCAAGACCGGAGATATCGGTTATCTGGTTATTGTGAAGAAATAGCCGATACAAGCTAGTCAGACCAGACAGGTCTGGGATAACGCTTATCTGGTTGTTATAAAGATATAGTTCCATCAGGCCGGTTAAGCCGCCAAGACCGGAGATATCGGTTATCTGGTTATTATTAAGATACAAGGCTAGCAAGTTGCTCAGACCAGACAGGTCAGGGATAACGCTTATCTGGTTATTACTAAGAGTTAGATACTTCAGGCCGGTCAATATGTTAAGGGGAAAGAGATCGCTTATCGAGTTAAAACCAAGCTCCAGATTTTGCAGGTTGGTCAAACCGGGCAGGTCAGGAATAACAATTATCTGGTTTTGAGAAAGATATAGCCACTGCAAAGCGGTCAGTCCGTCAAGAGGTGAGATATCGCTTATCTGATTTTGAGAAAGACTTAGCGTCTGCAGATTGGTCAGACCGGCCAGTGCGGAGATGTTAATTATCTGGTTTCCATTAAGACCTAGCAACTGCAGATTGGTCAGACCAGACAAGTCGGGGATAACGCTGATTTGATTATAATCAAGCCATAGCATTTGCAGGCTGGTCAAACCACTGAGACCGGAGATATTGCTTATCTGGTTAGCATGAAGACCCAGACGCGACAGGTGGGTCAAGCCGCCAAGAGGAGAGATATTGCTTATCTGGTTTTGACCAAGATATAGCCACTGCAGACTGGTTAAACCGCCAAGAGGAGAGATATCGCCTATCTGGTTATAGTCAAGGTCCAGCTGAAGCAGGTTGTTTAAACTGCTGAGCGCGGAGATATCGCTTATCCGGTTTTGAGAAAGGTCTAACGTTCCTAGGCGGGTTAAACCACTGAGATCGGAGATATTAACTATCTGGTTTTGGGAAAGCTGTAGGATCCACAGGTTGGTTAAACCACCAAGAGCGGAGATATCGCTTATTTTGTTATTAACAAGATTTAGAAACCACAGTTTGTTGAGATTGGCCAAGGGGGAGAGATCAGCTATCTGATTACCGCTTATGGTCAGAGCGAATAAGTTCATGCAGTATTCCAAGCCGGAGAGGTTAGAGATGTTTCTCGAGTAGACATAAAGACTGGTAAGAGATAACAGGTCACTTGCGTAAATGTCACCAGTCGGCTTGTTGATGGCGGCACGGATAGCCGCTTCTAGGTTGGGGTCGGGGAAAGTGACTACATTGTCCGCTTGAGCCGTGCTAGGTTTAAATACCATACCCGATCCCAGCATGGCTATTGTAATAATGATGATAGCCCAGATTACCCCTTTTTTGACCAACATAGTTTCTTTCCTCCTTTACGCATGTTCATATTGAACACGATTTATGCATGGCAACTGTGCCACATTCTAGATTATTTGTCAATAGAAAAAGGTCCGCCGAATCTCACGCCTGAAAATTGGACTCATTACTGCATGATAAAAAAGGGTAATTTTGATATTAATCAATCTGATGCTGTACAATCAGGACTAAATAATTGAAAAGAGGATAACCTCAAGAGACCGAGTGGAAACGTATCATACCCCAGTTCAAGATAAATCCTTAGGGTTTAGTGGCAACCCTCTTCTTATCAGGCTGAATTCCTCTAGAATTTACAAAACCCATCCGCTTAGCGACTTTCCTTGGTACCAGCACTTCATAGGTCTGTTTCAGTAGTTTCTCAATCAAGGTTGCAAATGTCTGCAGTTCCTCTTCCGAAAAAGATGCGGCTAGCTGTTCTATTATTGCCTGACCCGACTCGATAGCTTTCTCAAGTTTGTTTTTGCCCTTTTTTGTCATCACCAAACGAACGAAGCGGCGGTCTTGTGCATCTCTTACCTTTTTTACCAGCCTACCCTTCTCCATCCGGTCGAGTATGGTGCTCAGTGTATTGGGGCTTCTAGCTAGAAGTTCCGCAATTTGTGTTGCACCCGCGCTTTTACCAATACGGTCCATCATATAAAGCACCATGAACTGTTGATAGGAGATGCCTCTTTCCTTAATTAGCTTGACATCGGCATACTTAAGCAGTAGAGCGTTGGTATGCTGCAAGAGTTCCCATACTTTGTGACTAATTTCAGTATAAGTGCGAGAATTATCCATTCTGCCCAACTCCTTTCCCCAGAATCTATCTATGTATAAAGACGTAAGAACTGACCCCCTGTCAGCATTTTACATTATTAATCCGAGTAAATAAAGTTTAACCCACCTAAGAAATAAAGAGAAAGGTATTGACAGGGTGTGATACAATATCATAAATTGCTATATCCTATAAGATAAATGCCTTTGTGAACCCAGAAAAATTAATAGCGAAACATTATCAGGAGGTCTGTCATGAAACGACGTATGCTCAAGGTTTTCTCCTGTACTCTTGCCGCAACTATTGTATTCTTACTACTGCCCGGGAATGTGACAGGTAAGCCCCTCGACCTCAGCGGCTTCGGTGAAGGAGTCGTACAAGTTGTCAAGAGTATTGGGAAGGCGATTTCAGACATCGACATTCATTTCAATTTTGGCGGGGATAATAAAGACGAACAGAAGCCGCCTCAAGTTGAGAAAAAAGTGGTTCAGGTAGACCCCGACAAAGATACCGAAATCAAATCAAGCGATGAAAAGATTACTCTGAAAATCCCCAAGGGTGCTATTGCCAAGCAGTTCGAGATAGAGTTCATTGAATATGCTCCTACTGATTCCACCGGTATGGTAATGCTCAGCCTGTTTGAGCTGAATGCCAGGGAAAAAGAATCCGATAAGAAGTTTAGTAAATTCGCCAAGGAATTAGAGATAACCATCAAGCACGACCCTGCGGAACTTGCGGGACTTGATGTTGATTCTCTACGTCTCTATTACCTGGATGAGAAGACCAAACAGTGGGTACCGATAACAACCGGCAAATACGACTCCAAAACAAATACTGTCAAAGCCACGGTTGACCATTTCACTAATTATGGTGAGTTTGCTAACCCGACCATTGTTGGTCCCGGAAGAGTCATGGCGGCTCAAATCAGCCTCAGTTCCGGTACAGCTACATTCAGTTATCCCTTTGAATTACCGCCTGGGCCAGGGGGCTTCCAGCCGAAATTGGAGCTGAGCTATAACAGCGGTTCCGTGGATGAGATGAAGAACAAGCAGTCGGTTGGTTCCTGGGTAGGCATTGGATGGAGTTTGCATCTCGGGAGAATCAGTTGTGACCTGACTACCAAACAATACTTCCTCGACCTGAATGGTGCTTCCTACCAGATTTTTTCTACGGATGGATTGAATTTTTATACCAATCCTGAAGGGTATCAAACGTTGTGTAAGACACATAACTTGAGGAAAGAGCTTTACTGGGACATGGAAAATGATAATCAAAGCAGAGATGAAAAGGGTAGATTTGGTACTGGTAATAAACCAAAGTAATCGGTGGTCACTTAGGTGACTACAAGGTCTGGCAGTTCTCTGTGAGTCGTACTCACCGACCAGACGAGTTCACGGTGGCTGGGTAGTTATCCACGTTTCTACTCAATCACCACCTTCTCAACGGCAGGCAGTCTCGACCACTGCCTGCCAATAAGACAGGAGAATTAAAGCAATATCTATTTTGCTACTCCTGTCTATGTTCCATTCCCCTTTGGGGATATACAAAAAAGTTGGGCAAGATGCTTTGGTCAACGTCTTGCCCAATCGGAACTCACAAATGTTGTGGGTTATGTTTTCATTGGAGTATTCATTTAATGAGTTTTCCATTGAAGCAAATATTATTTATGGAGAGTTTATTAAATGAGTTTAACAATTACATGTGCAACCTGTTCTAAAGAATTCACTATGAGTGATGAAGAAGTCGCTTACTTTAAAAAGAAAGGTTATCAAATGCGTAAGCACTGTTTAGAGTGCTCTGCTAAGCGTAGAGAGACACTACACCAGATATACCGAGGTCTCTGCGCTACTTGCGGGTGCGACATTTCCCTACCATTTAATCCAAGTGAAGGTGGTAAATATTATTGTAGGCAACATTACACCAAAGTAAGTAACCAACACTAACCAGTAACGAGTCCTATCAGGTTCTATGCTTGGTAGGACTTTTTTGTTGCCTCGCTTGAGCGTAGTCAATCTTTAATTTTCCGTTGTTTACACCAACTCCAAAGCATAACTACGAATCCAACAGCAATTAAGAAGATGTAATCCCAAAACATGGCGCTGTCAGATTCTATTCTGCTCCCAACCCATAGTGAAATTCCGACAAAGATGATGGAGGCACCAAAAGCGCCATATGAACCATAAGTTGACCTCTCTACTTTCCTGTCTTGCCGCTTCAAATGGTCTTCTATGTCTTGTAGTGTTGGCTCTTTATTAGGCATAGTCATTTTCTCACCTCCCTTCTGGCACAGATTGTAGTCCTTATGTGGACTTATGTCAATTTAGATAGTCGGATGTGATATAATGTGTTCAAAAAGGGGGGGGGCGATATGGCATTCAGTGTGTTTATCAGTCATAGCGTAAGTGACTTGAACGTAGTTTACCAATTTAAGTATTGGCTGGAAGTAAACGGAATCGGAGTGTATGTTGCTGATAATCAACCACAGCTAGGAGTTCAGCTACCAGTTAAGGTAAGTAATGGGATAAACCAGAGTGATTGCGTGATTGCTATTCTAACGCAGAACGGAGATAGGTCAGCGTGGGTTAATCAAGAGATTGGTTATGCTAAGGCTACTGGTAAGCTTGTAATACCAGTTGTTGAACAGGGAGTTAATCCGAAAGGTTTTGTAGCAGGTGTAGAATATGTGACCTTCCAACCATTTGACCCTGCGAAAGCAATTAACAATGTTATCAATTACGTGAGTAGATTAAAAGCTACCAAAGAGCAACAGCAACAATTACAAGCTGGATTATTTGTGCTATTTGGGATAATAGCACTTGCCGCACTAAGTCAAAATAAATAACGTGCGGGGTGCGATAGATACAATGGTGAGAAAGGTATCCAAACCCAAGAAAAAAGGTACAACCGAAAAAAGTTTTACTGACTACGTTTCTGATGCGACGAAGGGACTTGTTACACTAGCACAAAGCAACAAAGTGGCTGATAGATTTCGTGCTTTGAATGCTCTCGTCTTCATTCTAGTCTTAGGTTTCATTATTGCTCATCTCTGGATTTACCCGCAATCCCTATGGTCTCTATCAGGATTTGTTGTACTTCTCTTTTCGCTCATTGCCTCGCTTTTGGTCGGAGTTTATGGTTATGTATCGTTTCTTAACGTTTTGGCTAAGCGAAAAAGCAATGACGTTGAATCCTTAAAGATAGGCATAATCGTTTTACTAGTCGCTTATCCCTTATCGTTCTCTGGTTTGATTTTTAGTATACGATGGTTAGTCTATACGGCGTTTGGATTGATTCCAATTCAGGGACTGGCATTGTGTTGTCAATCAGCAAAATGGGACACTTTTTGAACCGAACACTTTGGCATAATCAGGCGGCATTAACAAGCTCCCTGAGGCTTTGGTTGTAGTCTCTGCGACGATTAATTGTTAGTATTCGCACCTC